>Ga0255091_1000005_pt1 | contig 193798 bp, 167 predicted proteins | sample Colum_Yuk_RepB_8_2_FD_188439 | JGI IMG/M metagenome (GOLD analysis project Ga0255091, IMG submission 188439) | Freshwater microbial communities from Columbia River, Oregon, United States - Colum_Yuk_RepB_8d | ecosystem: Environmental > Aquatic > Freshwater > River | place: USA: Oregon... | reverse complement strand
GGTGGCCAAGAACGTGATCATCATTCCGGCGCAGCGCCCCGGCGAACCCGCCCCGGTGCAGCAATAAATACCTGTCACTCCGCATGTCTGCCGAAGCTGTTACCGACGCACTGCGTCGCCCGCCGTTTACCTTCGCCAAACGCCACGGTCTGATCGTGGGCGAGGCCTCGGGCGACCATGTCACCGTCTTCGCGCGTCCTGGCGTGAGCGTGACCTCGCTGGCGGAAGCGCGCCGGTTTCTGCGCAAGCCGGTCAAGCTCTCGACGATCAGCGTCGAGGAGTTCGACAAGCTGCTGCAAAAGACCTACGAGGGCGCAACCGGCGCCACCGCCGCGCTGGCCTCGGGCCTGAAGGACGAGCAGGTGGAGGTGGATGACCTCGCCGCCGCGCTGAGCGAAGCGCAGGACCTGCTGGAGAGCGACGACGACGCGCCGATCATCAAGTTCATCAACGGCCTGTTGGTGGAGGCGATCAAGGAAAACGCGAGCGATATCCACGTCGAGACCTACGAGCAGCGGGTGGTGGTGCGCTTCCGGGTCGACGGTGTGCTGCGCGAGGTGATCTCGGCTGCCAAGGCGCTGGCACCGAAGATCGTCAGCCGTATCAAGATCATGGCCAAGCTCGACATCGCCGAAAAGCGCCTGCCGCAGGACGGCCGCATCAGCCGCGCCTTTGGCGGCCGCAAGGTGGATGTGCGCGTCTCGACCATCCCCACCGGAACCAGCAACGAGCGGGTGGTGATGCGTATCCTGGACAAGCAGTCCGAGCGCATCGACCTCGAATTGCTGGGCCTCGACCCGACCCAGATCGAAACGCTGAAGCGCATCATCTTCCGTCCGCACGGCATCCTGCTCGTCACCGGGCCGACCGGCTCGGGTAAATCGACCACCCTGTATTCGGCGCTGGCCGTGCTCAACGACAAGAGCCGCAACATCATGACGGTGGAAGACCCCATCGAATACAACATGGAAGGCGTGGGCCAGACGCAGGTCAACAGCAAGGTGGACATGACCTTCGCGCGCGGACTCCGCGCCATCCTGCGCCAGGACCCGGACGTGGTGATGGTGGGCGAAATCCGTGATCTGGAAACCGCGCAGATCGCGGTGCAGGCCAGCCAGACCGGTCACCTCGTGCTCTCCACCCTGCACACCAACACGGCCGTGGGTGCCATCACCCGCCTGCGCGACATGGGCATGGAGCCATATCAGCTGTCATCTTCGCTGGTGGGCCTGATGGCGCAGCGCCTGGTGCGAACCCTGTGCAGCAAGTGCAAGACGCCGTACGAAGCCAGCCGCACCGACAAGGAGCAGCTCGGCGTCGAGGTCTCCGTGCCGCTGACGCTCTTCAAGGCCGAGGGCTGCGCCCACTGCCGCCACACGGGCTACGCCGGCCGCAGCGGCATCCACGAGCTGATCGAAGTCGACAAGAAGCTGGAGGAAATGATCCACGACAATGCCAGCGAGCAGCAGCTGGAGACCTACGCCCGCACCCTGAGCCCAGGCATCCTGCAAAGCGGCCGCCGCAAGGTATTGGCGGGGATGACGACGCTGCAGGAAGTGTTGCGCGTCACCATCGAGGACTAGGCGTTTGGCCGCCTTCGAATACGTCGCCCTCAATGCCAGGGGCAAGAACGAGAAGGGGCTGATCGAAGCCGAGACGGCCCGTCAGGCTCGCACCCTGCTGCGCGACAGGGGGCTGATGACCACCGAGTTGAAGGAGGTGGCCGAGCAGCGCCCCGGCGCGGGGGCCGCCGGCAGCGAGACCGCCGGCGGCGGTCTCTTCAGACGCGGTAGCGCCTCGCTCTCCTCGGCTGAACTGGCCCTGTTCACCCGCCAGCTTGCCACCCTGTTCCGCTCCGGCCTGCCGCTCGACGAGGCACTCACCGTGGTCGCCCAGCAGAGCGAAAGTGCGAAGGTGCAGCGCATCACGCTCGGCCTGCGCTCACGAGTCACGGAGGGCGACAGCCTCGCCTCCGCGCTCGAACAGTTCCCTGCGGCGTTCCCCATCCTGTTCCGGTCCACCATCGAGGCGGGCGAGCAGGCGGGCAAGCTCGACCACGTGATGGATCGCCTGGCCGACTACGTCGAGCGCTCGCAGGAGATGTCGAGCAAGGTCACGCAGGCGGCGATCTACCCGATCATCATGCTGGTGGTGGCCACCGGTGTGGTGATGGGCATGATGACTTACGTCGTGCCCCAGGTGGTCGAGGTGTTCGAGGGCATCAATGCCGAGCTGCCGCTGCTCACGCGCGGAATGATCGGCCTCTCCGATTTTCTGCGCACCGCCTGGCCGGTGATCATCTTCGGCAGCATCGCGGGGGTCTGGCTGTTCCGCCGTACGCTCCGCAGCAGCGAGGCCTTTCGGCGCCGCTGGCATCAACGACAGCTCGGCTGGCCGGTGATCGGCCGGTTGGTTCGTGGCTCGAACACGGGTCGTTTCATGCGCACCCTGGGCATTCTCTTCAGCAGCGGCGTGCCGATTCTGGAGGCCATGCGTATTGGCGCGCAGGTGGTCGAAAACCTGCCGATGCGCGAGGCCATCGAGGAGGCTGCCAAGAAAGTGCGCGAAGGCGCGGGCCTGGGCCGCAGCCTCGCGGCCAGCAAGCTGTTCCCACCCATCGTCGTGCATCTGGTGTCCAGCGGCGAGTCTTCGGGCCGTCTTGGCGAGATGCTGGAACGCGCGGCGGACAATCAGGAAAAAGAGGTCGAGCTGCGCATCGGCGTGCTGATGAAGCTGATGGAGCCGGTGATGACCGTCGTCATGGGTGGCATCGTGCTCATCATCGTGCTGGCCATCCTGCTGCCGATCTTCGATCTCAACACCCTAGTCAAATAAGGCATTCAACCCCAATTCACGGGCGGCCTCATAGTCTGTGGGCCAGTTTCAGCCCTTGAATGACATGCCTGCCCCGCCGCACCGCCGCCTCTGGCCCTTGATCCCCTTGCTGGCGCTGCTGCTGCTCCTGCTGCTGTGGGACTGGAACTGGTTCAAACCCCTGATCGAGCGGCAGGCCTCGGTGGCGCTCGGGCAAACAGTGCTCGTGGGCAATCTGGAGGTGCACCTGTCGGGGCATCCCGAGTTGGTGCTGACGCGCATCACCCTCGCCAATCCGAAAGGATTTACCAGCGAAGCAGCGCCGCTGGCGCGCATCCGCCGGCTGAGCCTGCGCTTTGCTCTACGCGACTTGTTCGACCGTCGCCTGCGCATCTCGCAGCTCGATATCGACCAACCGGTCGCCACCTTGCGCGCAGGGACGGATGGTCAGCGCAACTGGCAGCTCCGGTTGCCGCCCCAAGAGCCCGGCGCGAAGCCCTGGACGGTGGAGATCGAGGCGCTGAGCATCCAGGAGGGCCAGTTTTCGCTACGCGATGCCGTGCTCAAAGCCGACATCAGCGGCACGCTGCATACAGCCGCCCAGGGCGACTCTGCAGAGTCCCGGCTCGTCGCTGCGGCCGAGGGCCGCTATCGGGACCAGCCCTTTACAGCGCGCTTCGTCGGTGGCTCGGCGCTACGCCTTCGCACACCGCAACATCCTTATCCGGTGGACTTTCAGGCGCAGACCGGCACGACCCGCATGCTGCTGAAAGGCTCGCTGCTCGACCCGCTGCACTTTGCCGGCGCCAATCTGCGGCTCTTTCTGCAAGGGCCGGATCTGTCCGCGCTGGCTGACCTCACGGGGCTGCCGCTGCCGAATACCCCGGCCTACCGGCTCGAAGGCGATCTGGACTACCAGGCGCGCAGCATCCGCTTCAAGAACTTCAGCGGCTTGATGGGCGAAAGTGATCTGGCCGGTGACCTCAAAGTGCACCTGGGCCAGTCGCGCCCCCGCATGGAGGCCACCGTGCGCTCGCGCCAGGTTCGTCTCGCCGATCTCTCAGGTCTCATCGGCGGCAACCCCAACGCCATCCCCGCCGCGACGCCCGGCGGTGATGTCCGGGTGTTGCCATCGACTGCAATCAACCTGCCACGCCTGAAGGCGGCCGACGTAAAACTCGACTTCGAGGGCGCGCACATCGTTGGCGACGCGCTGCCGTTTGATCGTCTCGCCTTCAAGCTCAGCATCGACGACGGCGTGATGCGGCTGTCGCCAGTGGATTTTGGTATCGGTGACGGCAGTCTGCGCTTCTATGCCACGCTCGACCCGCGCGGCGAACAGCTAGCGCTTGACGGCACGGCCGAGCTGCGGCGCGTGGATGTCTCACGCCTGATGCAGAAAACCGGCTATGCGGGCAGCGGCCGCATCGGTGGCTTTGCCAGACTCAAGGGCAAGGGACGCTCCGCTGCCGAACTGCTGGGCCACGGCAATGGCGAACTCAAGCTCGCGATGGCCGGCGGTGATTTCTCGGCCCTGCTGCTGGACCTCTCGGGCCTGGATTTCGGCAATGCCGTGCTTTCGGCCGTTGGTTTCGGCAAGCGCACGGAAGTGCGTTGCCTGGTCGGCGACTTCGCACTCCACAATGGACTGCTCGATACCCGCAGCTTCGTGCTCGACACCGGCAACACCAATCTGTTGCTGAACGGCAGCGCCAATCTCAGGGACGAATCGCTGGACCTGCGGCTCAGCACCCGCCCCAAACGCGCCAACATCGGACGCCTGAAAGCCCCCATCCATATCAGCGGCCGATTTTCAGACCCGCACATCCATCCGGACTACATGGAACTCGGACTGCGCAGCGCGGCCGTCGTCGCGCTCGGCACCTTGCTGACGCCACTTGCCGCGCTACTCCCGACCTTGCAGCTCGGCCCCGGCGAGGACCGAGACTGCCAGGCGCTGTTGTCCGCCGCCTCGGTTTCAGCCCCGCCACAGCCTCTCGCCAGATAGCCGGTCAGTCCGGCATCGAGCGCCCTTCGTTGTAATTGATGAAGCCCCGGATGGTGCGGTAGAGCCACCAGAGCGCCAGCACGCCCAAGCCGACGTAGCCGATCAGCAACAGCGTCAATGCCCCGCAGATCACCGACCACACCAGCCCCCACCAGAACGTGCGGATCAGCCAGCTGTGATGACTGCGGATGAACGCGCTCTGCGTCTCGCGCACTTTGATGTGGCTGATGATCACGGCAATGACCGCCGCCGCCAGCGCGGTGAACGGTGCCAGCCCATGCAGCACATAGGTGATGAGCAGGGTGTTGCGTTCGGCTTCACTGCCGGTATCCATCGTGGTGGGGTTGCTGGTGTTCATAGGGTCCTGTCTGTTGCCGGGTTGCAGGGAGACTGGCATTGAACGCCTCAGCGTCGTGTCTGTTCAAGACCGCCGCTCAAGCGTTTCGCCTGCCTGATGTCGCTTGGGCACAATACAGCGGATGCGGTGCGTTTCTTGAGATCCGCGATCGATGGACGGCCCCAGGTGCGAAGCCTATGGTGCAGCGCCCCCTCGGCCGATTCAGTGTGGTCTGATGAATCGCCCGCCCCCACCAGATGATGGAGTTTTTCATGCGATTGATTGTCGCCGGTGTACTGTCGGCTTCCAGCCTGTTCGTGTCCGTAACGCAGGCTGCGCAGGTGAACGACTGTGCGGCCCTGCAGAGCGAAGTCGAGACGCTCCGGTTAAAAGTCCGCCAGCTTGAAGCGGCAGCATCCGCGACGCCTGCCACCGCTGCCACGCCCAGCCTGCCGGGGGTAGCCAGCAAGCCGCCGGCGACTCAGACCGTCGTGGTTGAAGAGCCCTACAGCCGGACCGGATGCAGCAAGGGGCTTTTTCAGGGGATTGAGCCTGCCAAATGGCAGGATCCCGATCTCTGGTTGGATCTTGAGAAAGGACAATCCCCTGCCGCCGTGGAAGCGCTGCTCGGCGTCGAGCACTACGACGAGCGCGGTGGCGGCAATGTCGTGTGGCATTACGGCCGTTGCGGAGCGACGTCCGTCGCCAGGGTGCTTTTCACAGCTGGCAAGCTCGCAGACTGGCGCCCCCCCTCACGCTAGGGCCGATATTTCCATCCGCCGCCGCGCCTGTCGCCAGCAGCCGTAACCCGCAAAGCTCAGCAGCGCGGATGCAACGGCCATCAGCAGCGGGTGATGCGCCACCAGCGGCGAGAGTAGTCCGGAGAAGCCAGCCATCATCAGCAGGCTCAGCGCGGTTTGCAGCGAGGAGCAGGCACCGCGCGTGACAGGGAATCGATCCAGCAGCAGCAGCGTGATGGTGGGAAACCCGATGGAAACGCCAATTGCGATCAGCCCCACCGGCAGCACACTCCAGGGCACGCTCGGTGGCAAGGCCAGGTTCACCAGCAGATTGGCCAGCAGCCCCACGGCGGTAAAGCGATAGCAGAGCCGCATCATTTCGAGCGGCGTGCGCTTGCCCGCCAGGCGCCCGGAGATGGCTGCCCCCAGCATCAGCCCGCCAATGGCCGGGAAGAACAACCAGGCAAAATCCTGCTCACTCAACTGCAGCACATCCAGCACAAAGGCCGGGGCGCTGGCGATATAGACGAAAAACGCGCCGAAATTGAAGCCAGCGGCCAACGACAACCAGCAGAACGGGGCATCGCGCAGCATCGATGAGTAAGTGCGCGCGAGGCTCGCCGGCCTGAGTGGCGTGCGCTGCGAGACCGCGTGCGTCTCTGGCAATTGCCAGAGGCACCAGCCCGCAAGCACCAGCGAGAACACGCACAAAAACCCGAACAGTGGCCGCCAGTTACCACTGACCGCCAGTAGCCAGCCGCCGATCACGGGTGCTGCTGCCGGTGCAATGCCAAAGATCAGGGTGACCTGCGACATCAAGCGCTGGGCATCCGGGCCGGCAAAGCGGTCGCGGATGATTGCGCGCCCCACGATCAAGCCACCGCCGGCCGCCACCCCCTGCAAGGCACGAAACAGCAGCAACGTCGAAAAGCTGGGGGCAAGAGCGCAACCCAGCGAGGCGACGGCGAAGAACACGGTGAAGAAGATGATGACGCGACGGCGGCCATAGGCATCGGATAGCGGGCCGTGAAACAAGGCCATCACGGCGTAGACCGCGAGGTAAACGCTGATCGTCTGCTGCATGGCGGCAGACGAAACACCCAACTCACTGCCCATGACACGAAACGCGGGGAAGAAGGTGTCGATGGAGAACGGACCCATCATTGCCAGCGCCGCCAGCAGCGGGGCCAGCCGTCGCGCGCTCATGTTCATGGTGCCGCCGCGGCGGCGGCAATCAAGCCGCGCGTGCGGCCGATCAAGTCGTGTTCGACGGCATGGGACGCGACGGCAATCGCGTTGGCAAACGAGGCGGCGTCGGCTCCGCCATGTGATTTGATGACGAGACCGTTCAGACCCAGCAAGGCCGCACCGTTGTAGTTGCGGGGGTCGATCCGCGCAGCCAGCCGCGTCAGCACCGGCTTGGCAATGAGCGCTGCGAGTTTGGAGAACGGAGTCGCCAGAAACTCGGCCTTCATGAAATCACGAACCAGCTTTGCGACCCCTTCGCCGGTTTTCAGCGCGATGTTGCCAATGAATCCATCGCAGACCACCACATCGGCCTCGCCACGAAAAATGCCATCGCCTTCAACGTAGCCGATGTAATTAAGCCTGGACTGCTTCAGATCGGCCGCTGCAGCCTTGATCGCGTCGTTGCCCTTGATCTCTTCCTCGCCGATGTTCAATAGCGCTACCCGAGGGGCAGCGATACCGTGCAGGGCGGTGACCAGGGCCGAGCCCATCACGGCGAACTGCGTGAGCTGGGCCGGCGTGCATTCGGCGTTCGCGCCCAGATCCAGCATGTAGGGGCGCCCCTTCGATGACGGCATCGGCGCGCAGATCGCGGGGCGGTCAATGCCCGGCAAGGTCTTGAGCACGAACTTGGCCGTGGCCATCAAGGCGCCCGTGTTGCCGGCGGAGACGGCACCCTGCGCTCGCCCCTCTTTAACCAGATTGATGGCGACACGCATCGAAGAGTCCTTCTTGTTACGAAGGGCTTTCGAGGGCGATTCATCCATTGCGACCACTTCGCTGGCGTGAACGCACTCGATGCGAGCGCGCTCTGACTCGGCCGCGTGCGCAAAAGCGGCGACGAGCGCTGGCTCGTCGCCGATCATGATCAAACGCAGATTGGGGGACGCCCGTAACGACAACAGGGCGGCGTCCAGGGTCGTTTTCAGACCGTGGTCGCCGCCCATGGCATCGATGGCGAGCGTGATCGTCCTGTCCATCAGCACCTGAACTTAATTGGGCTTGGGTCAGGGCGATGAAGCCCGGCGACGGGCTTTAAGCGGATTCTTCCGTCGCGGCTTCTTTGCCAGCTTTGTCGATCACCTTGCGACCACGGTAGTAGCCCTCGGCAGTGACGTGGTGGCGCAGGTGCGTCTCGCCCGAAGTCGGGTCGATGGAGAGCGCAGGCGCGCTCAGGGCGTCGTGGCTGCGGCGGTGGCCGCGCTTGGAACGGGATTTACGGTCTTGTTGAACGGCCATGGAAAGCTCCGGTCGGTCCTGAAAGTGCTGCGGTGATTAGCGTGGCCTCAAGCGAGCTTGCTGCCGTGAATCGAAGCCATGCCGAACTGCTTTGAACTTGAGGATCAGTCCTTTGAGAACTGGGCCTTGAGTGCCAAAAACGGGTTTGGACGAGAGTCGTCGAGCTCGAAATTATCGCTGATTCGGGGGGCTTTTGTCTTGCCCTGCGGCATTTTGGTTTTGGCACCGGCCGCTGGGCTGGGTGCTACGGACTCGTGCGACCCCGGCAGTGAGGATTCAGGCGCCATGGGAACCAGCGGCAGCGACAGCAGAACCTCGTCTTCGATGGCGTCGTGCAGGAGCAATTGCTCTTCCTGCAGCATTACGGGGTCGGCGTCGGCCAGCAGGCGCTCTTCCTCCGCCTCGTCGCGCACCATGATCCAGTCAAAAGCGACATCCAGCGGCCAATCGAACACCTGCAGGCTGCGCTGACAAGTCAGCGGCAAGAGGCCACGGATTCGGCCGCTCGCACGACCCATCGACCGGGGGTGTGGAACGAACTCCACGTGGATGGTCAGCGCATCTGCCGCGCCCGAAAGCGCTGCAGCGAGCCGTTGCAGTTTTGCGACTGGCAGCACGCCGTCGAGTACCTGCCGGCGCGCTACCGCCTCCGCAGCCTTGAAGCTCGCAGGCAGACGGTCAGCGCGCTTCTCTAGAGGGATTGTGTCTTTCATACTCGGCGTCTTCTCGATCAATTCTGGATTGTAGTGCCGACCCTCCCCCCACCCCAGCTCATTCTTGCGTCCGGCTCCCGCTACCGCGCCGAACTGCTCGCGCGCCTGCGCCTGCCGTTCACTCAGCAAAGCCCGGATATCGACGAGACGCCACTGCGCGACGAAGCCGCTGCGCCGCTGGCGACCCGCCTCGCGCACAGCAAGGCGCTGGCCATCGCTACCGCAGTCCCCGGCGCCTGGGTCATCGGCTCGGACCAGGTTTGCGCCTGCGAGGGGCGACTGTTGGGCAAGCCAGGCAACCGGGAGAACGCCATCGAACAGCTCCGGTTTCTCTCCGGCAAGTATTCAGCGTTCGTCACTGCGGTGGTCTTGCACCGGCAAGGTGGCGCGACGCATCGCGACTTCGACACCACCGTCGTCAAGTTCCGCAAGCTCGACGACGACGAGATCATCCGCTATGTCGATGCCGAGCCGGCCTACGACTGCGCCGGGTCTGCCAAGATAGAAGGGTTGGGCATCACGCTGGCGGCAGAGGTTCAATCGCGCGACCCGACGGCGCTGATCGGCTTGCCGCTGATCGCCACCGCCAAGCTGCTGCGCAAAGCGGGTTTCGCCCTGCCCTGAGTTTCGCTTCAACGCCGGATTTCCATGAGTCGCTCGCACACCCACAGCCCGCATCCGCATCGCCACGAGGCATCCGCGGATCACGCACACGATCACGGCGAGCACGAGGACGGTCCTGCACAGGAGCACCCGCACCATGATCACCATGACCATGCCGCCCACGCCTCGCATCAGCGGCTGGCCTGGGCACTGGCGATCACCGTGCTGGCCATGGTGGTCGGTATCGTCGGCGGCTACATCAGCGGCTCGCTGGCGCTCCTCGCCGACGCTGGGCACATGCTGGCGGATGTCGGCGCGATGGGCCTGAGCCTGCTCGCAGCGCGCCAGGCCCTGCGCCCTGCGGATGCCGGCCACAGCTTTGGTCACGAGCGCAGGCCCGTACTCGCCGCCTTCGTCAACGGCACCCTGCTGCTGCTGGCCAGCGGCTGGATCACGTTCGAGGCGGTGCAGCGCTTCATCACGCCCGCGGCCGTCGATGGGCACACCATGATCGTGGTCGCAGGCCTTGGACTCGCCGCCAACATTGCCTCGTTTGCGCTGCTGCACGGCGGCGACACCGAGGACCTGAATCGGCGAGGGGCCGCAGCACATGTGCTCTCCGACCTGCTGGGGTCGGTCGCTGCGATCATCGCGGCCCTCATCATCCTCAAGACCGGCTGGCTTGCCGCTGACCCCTTGTTATCTTTGCTGGCTGCCGGGCTGGTGCTGCGCATGGGCTTGAAGATCGTGCGCGAGTCCTCGCACATCCTGCTGGAAGGCACACCACGTGGCCTTGACCTCACCCGCATTGCAGCCGAGCTGCCCAAGGCCGTGCCAGGGGTCGCAAGCGTGCACCACCTGCACGCCTGGTCACTGTCGCAGACCAAGAAACTGATGACGCTGCACGTCACCCCGGATGGCAGGGTGCCCGTGCCGGAGCTGCTGAATGCCGTGCGCCTCGGGCTGAAGCGCTATGGCATCACCCATGTCACGGTGCAGATCGAGACTGGCGACTGCGCCGACCCGGACTGCGATCCGGGCCACGCACACTAACGACCGCTATTTTCGGCCGGCTAGCCAGGCCGGCAGGTCGCGCACCGAGTCCAGGACAGCCGTCGCGCCAGCACGCCGGATACGGTCAGCCTCGTGCACGCCGGTCGCCACGCCCACCGACTCCATGCCAATGGCTGTGGCCATCGCGGCGTCGTATTCGGTGTCCCCGATCATCAGCGCGCGCCCGACCGGCAACTCCAGTTCGGCCAGCAACTCCTTCAGCATGAGCGGGTTCGGTTTGTCGGCGGTCTCGTCGGCGGTGCGGGTGGCGATGAACAGGCTGCGCACCGAGCGGTTCCAGGTCAGCGCCCGGTTCAACCCCGCGCGGGACTTGCCGGTGGCCACTGCCAGCAGATAGCCCTGATCGAACAAGGCGTGCAGCGCCGTCTCGGTCCCCTCGAAAAACGGGGACTCCGCCTGGCCCGTGCCCAAGGTCTGCCACTGCTGGCGAAAGCAACCCAGCAGCTCGCTGATCTGGTGCGGCGTGATGTCGGGATAGAGCTTGCGTACGCCATCGGTCAGACCCAAGCCAATCAACTGCCCCACTTCAAGATCCGTGCGCGGCTCCCAGCCCAGCTCGGCCACGGCGATCTGCATGGAGCGGACGATCTGGCCGATCGAGTCGGCCAGCGTGCCGTCCCAGTCGAAGATCAACAGGTCATACGGCTTATTCGTACTCACAGTTTTTGCAGGAAGTTTCGCAGCTCGTCGGGCATCGGTGCGTTGAGCAGCAGCTTGGGAAAATCACCATCGGCCTTCAACTGCAGAAAATGGGCGTGCAAAAACATGCGCTTGAGGCCGCGCTCGCGCATCGGGTGATTCTGATCGCGCTCGCCATACTTGGCATCGCCCACCACGGGGTGGCCGAGCGCCAGAGCGTGCACACGAATCTGGTGGGTGCGGCCGGAGAAAATCTCCACCTCGCACAGAGTTGCATCGCGGTATTTGTTACGCGGCGAGAAGCGGCTCAAGCTCGGCTTGCCCTCTTCGTCCAGCTGCACGTGGTGCTGATCCCCCAGACGCACCTTGACCAGCGCGGCATCGCAGTCGCGATCCTCACCCTTCCACTTGCCGTGTACGAGCGCGAAGTAGCGCTTGGTCAGTTCGTGATTCTTGAAGGCCTGCTGGGCACGCAGCAGCGCCTTGCGGTTCTTGGCCAGCAGCAGCACACCGGAGGTGTCGCGATCCAGGCGATGGCAAAGCTCGATGAACTCGTATTTCTCCCATGCGCGGATGGCCTCGATCACCCCGTAAAGCTGGCCGGTACCGCCGTGGCTGGATAATCCCTCTGGCTTGTTGATGACCAGATAGTTGGCGTCTTCATGGATCACCGACTCGCGTAACTCATTGAGCACGCGGTCGGGCGGACGCACCGCCTCGGTGGGGTCTTGCAGCCGCACGGGTGGGATACGCACGCTTTCGGCCGCTACCAGCTTGCGCTCAGGCTTGGCGCGACCACCATCCACCCGCACCTGGCCAGAACGGACCAGCCGGTAGACCGCAGACTTCGGCACACCCGGCAGGTGCTTCATCAGAAAGTTGTCGATACGCTGGCCGTCGCTGTTGGCGTCCACCTTGATGTGGCGCACCTCGTTCCACTCCATCTGGCGCGGGGCCTCCGCCGCAGCGCTGCGATCCGCGCTGTGCTTACGAGGCGGGCGAACCCGAGGTGCGGCCGATGTGGCGGGGCGCGCCCGGGCAGCCGTGCCAAAACCAGCAGCGGCCCGGCTGGGGCGCTTCCTGGCATCCGAGGTGCGGTGCGGCCGCTCGGCCGGCACACGGCCGCGGCGCCCACCCGGCGCCTCTTCAGCCATCCGCGGACTGGTGCGGTCGGTCTTGCGCGGCTTGGCATGCACGGCGCCGGGCGGAGCAGCAGCGGCAGGTCGCTTGGAGGGACGGCCGTCGGTACGAGGTTCGGACCGAGGCGCACTACGGGCAGACGGGCGGGCATCGCCGTCTGACGGCGCGCGCGAACCGGCTTCTGCCATCGGGCGCTTCTTGCCGTACGTCGGGCTGGCGCTGAGTGCGCTGGCCGCACGCGAGGGAGTGCGCCGGGGTGACGCCGAAGCGTCGCCCTGCCGTGCGCTCGGGGCCGGCTTGGAGCCCGTCCGGAAGGCCGGTTTGGCGCTTGATTTGGAAGCCGTTTTGGCGGGGGTCCGCGCGCGGCGGGTCTCGTTGTTGGCGTTCGATGGCTTGCGCCCGCCTGCTTTTTTTTGTGTCACAATTCCTACGCTTTAGGCACCAAACCTGAGGCACTTCGTGAAGTTTATGAAGTCGCTACAAGCCGGTCGCCGGTGTTTGTAAGCCGCGATGCTAACAAACCACCCGGCCCTAAGACCTTTTCAAAAGTGTTTGTCACCAGCGTGCTGCGCCTCCCACGAGTAGTTCAAGGGGCTGCCACCCGCCAAATGACAAGCGTTGTGTCCCACCCCCAGCGTCGCCCAAAGAGCGGACGCCTTGATGAAAACCCTCCTCCAACACAGCTCCGATGCGCTCTGGCAACTCTGCCATGCAATCGCGTCTTTGCTGTGCCTGCTGCCGGCCCAGACGCCTTTGCGTCTGCGTGCGGTGCCGGTGTCGGCTGACATCCGCACGCCGCACCCCGGCAGCATCGAGTCCAGAGTGTTCAGCAGCGCATCCCGCTCGCCGTGGTCGCACGCACCACCCGAAAGAACAAACCATGAAACGTATTCTCATCAATGCCACCCAGCCGGAAGAGCTGCGGGTCGCCATCGTCGATGGCCAGAAGCTGATTGATCTCGACATCGAAACCGCTGCCCGCGAGCAGCGCAAGTCGAACGTCTATAAAGGCAAAATCACCCGCGTCGAACCCTCGCTCGAAGCCTGCTTCGTCGAATACGGTGCTGAGCGCCACGGCTTTCTGCCGCTGAAGGAAATCCACAAGAGCTACTACAAGCCTGGCGCGCCCAACAGCTCGCCCAACATGAAGGAACTCGTCGCCGAAGGCACCGAGATCATCGTGCAGGTGGAGAAGGAAGAGCGCGGCAACAAGGGCGCGGCACTCACCACCTATGTGAGCCTGGCCGGCCGCTACCTGGTGCTGATGCCCAACAATCCCAAGGCCGGTGGCATCAGCCGCCGCGCTGAAGGCGAGGCCCGCGAGGAGACGCGCGAGGCGCTCGATGCCCTCGTGCTGCCGCAAGGCATGGGCGTGATCGTGCGCAGCAATGGCGTGGGCCGTACCGCCGAGGAGTTGCAGTGGGACTGCAACTACCTGGCCGAGATCTGGAAGGCCGTGACCGAGGCGGTGGCCAAAAAGCCTGCCCCCTTCTTGGTCTACCAGGAGAACAACGTGGTGCTGCGCGCCCTGCGCGACTACCTGCGGCCGGACATCGGCGAAATCTGGGTGGATGACCCGGAGACCTATCAGCAGGCACGACAGCAGATGGAGGCCACCATGCCGGCCGATCTGCACAAGCTCAAGCAATACAAGGATGACGTCGCGCTCTTCAGCCGCTATCAGGTCGAGAGCCAGATCGAGGCAGCACACGAGTCCACCATCAAGCTGCCTTCCGGCGGGTCGATCGTGATCGACCACACCGAAGCCCTGACCGCCATCGACATCAACTCGGCAAAGAGCACGGGGGGCGGCGGTATTGAAGAAACCGCTTTCCGTACCAATCTGGAGGCCGCCGAAGAAATCGCCCGCCAGCTGCGCCTTCGCGACTTGGGCGGCCTCATCGTCATCGATTTCATCGACATGGAGTCGAACAAGAACCAGCGCGAGGTCGAGAAGCGCCTTGAGCGCGCGGTGGAGATGGATCGTGCGCGCATCCAGCTCGGCAAGATCAGCAAGTTTGGCCTGCTGGAACTCAGCCGCCAGCGTCTGCGCCCCACGCTCGTCGAACACACCCAGATCACCTGCCCGCGTTGCTCTGGCTTGGGCCACATCCGGTCGGTCGAATCGCTGTCGCTGTCGATCCTGCGTCTGATCGAAGAAGAGGCCATGAAAGACCGCACTGCCCGCGTGGTGGCGCAGGTCCCGGTCGATACCGGCACCTTTCTGCTCAACGAGAAGCGCGCCAAGCTCACCGAGATCGAGCGCGCCTACAAGGTCGCCGTCACGCTGGTGCCCAACGAGACGCTCGACTCACCGCACTACCACATCGCCCGCATCAAGGGCGACCATGTCGGCGAAGGCAACAACAGCCATGCCAGCCACAAGATCGCGGTGGACTACAAGGCCGATGAACGCCTCTCGATGCCCATCGTCACGGTCGCAGCCGGTAAACCGCTGAACGAAGCCGCCGTACAGGGCATCCTGCCCTCCACCCCGCCGCCCGTGGTGGTGCCCGCGCCGGTCCCGGCACCGGTCGTCGCCGCACCGGTCGCCCCCGTGGCGGTGATGCAACCGGTCGTCGCAACCACCAAGGATGGCTTCTGGGCCCGTCTCGCCTATGTATTGGGCTTTGGTGCCAAGCCCGTGATCCAGGCCAAGGCTGACCATCAGCGTGACGACCGCGCCAGCCGTGATGCGAGGCGCGATGGCAAGCCGCAGGATCCGCGCCGCGATGGCAAGCGTGATGATCGTGGGCCGCAGCACCGCGATGGCCAGCGCAACGACCAGGCACGCCGTGACGGCCGCCCACCCCAGGGCGGTCAGCCGCAAAACAACCAGCAGCGCCGAGATGGCAAGCCTGCCAACGGCGAACCCCGCAACGAGCAGCCGCGCCGCGACGGTCGTCCGCAGCAAGCCGCGCTGCCGCAGGTCGCCGCGACCGCCGCGCCGCAGCCGCCGCGCCCCGAGCGCGGGCCACGTCCGGAACGTGGGGAAGGCCGGAACGAAGGCGGTCGTCCGCCCCGTCAGGAAGGCGCGACCGATGGCGCGGGCCGTCCGCCGCGCCCGGAACGCACGCCGCGTCCGGAGCAATCCACCACCAGCCAACCGCTGGATGGCGGCGGTCGTCCCCCGCGCGAGAACAGTGGTCGTCCGCCCCGCGCCCTGCCGGAGGCCACAGCTGCGGTCGCCGTCGATGCGAGCGTCGCTGGTATCGTCATTGCCCTGCCGCCGCTCGCTGATGCACCAAGCACCACTTTTATGCCGGGCCTGTTGAGCGGCACGCCGGCGATGGAGCCGACGTTGAGCGAAGCGGCGGAAAGCAGCGGCGAAGCCGCTACCAGCGCACCCGCCGAGGGCGATGCCGAAGGTCGTGACGCGGTCGCCGGCGGCCGCAGCCTGCGGGGTCGTCGCAACCGCCGCCGTCGTGGTGGACGCGGTCGCGATGCCCAGGGCCAGTTGCTGCCCGAGGGCGGTGAATCTGCCGAAGGTGTCGGTGAGTCCGAAGAGCCGTCCGACGTCGCCGAGACCACGCCCGCTACTGAGACGACCCGCGACGCAGTGACGGCATCGCCCGAAGAGACGGCAGTTGTAGCGGAACGCCCCGTGACACCGGCACCGAGGCCCGCGCCGGCAGCACCGGCCTTTCAGCCCAGTGCCGCCGTGCTCCAGGCTGCGATGGACACCCCTGCCGGTCGCCCGCGCCCGGTGGTGACCGCCACGCCTGCTGCCGACGTTCCGCCACCCACACCTGTCGCAGTACCCGTGATCGTCGCGCGTGCTGAAGATGTCAGTGGCGAGCGCATGCCACGGCTCATCGCCAGCGGCGATGGCGAGCTGGATGCGGATGCCCCGCAACTCGTGCGTGAAAGCGCGCCGCTCACCGCTGCCGCACCCAGGGACTTCGCACCGCGTCTGATCGTGAGCGGCGACGGAGCGCCCACTTCGTTGCCCGTGGTCTCGGCCTCGCCGCAGACCGCCTCGGCGGTGCCGCCCGGTAACTTCATGCCACGCCTGATCGTGTCGGGGCGCGATGACAGCGGTCGCCAGCGCCGCGAGCGCCCGGTGGCACCGGCGGCAGAGGCAACGCCGACCCCGGTTGAAGCGCCGACTGAACCCGTCGCATCACCGGCCAGTGACACACCGACGGATACCACCGCTGTGAATGGCGACACTTCACAAAGCTGATCGCCGGTCCCGCCAGCGTCACCATCGGTCAGCCCACCCTTGAATGAGGGTGGGCTTTTTTGTTGGGGCGCGATTACGCTAGGCCCGATATCCCGAGTTTTAGTCCGTGTTCATTCAGTGAGAAAGCCGATGCGTATCCCATTTCACTCTGCGGTCGCCCTGGTCCTGCTGGCCTCCGCAGCCTTGCCGGTCATTGCCGAATCACCCTCACCAGCACCCGCCGACAGCAGCGTGGACGAAGACGAGGTGGTCCGCTGCGAGACCGAAGGCGTGACAGGCTCGCACGTCAAGAAACGCAAGATCTGTGCGACCAACCGGCAGCGGCGCGAAGAACGCGAGCGCACCAGCGAGGCGCTGGACGATATCCGTACCCAAGGCACCGTCCAGCGCGCCAATGGCGGCTGACTCCTTCGCAGCAGCGCTCGGGTAAACCCCGCCGCGCGGGGTTCAAGGCTGTGCAGACCGGTCAGGTCAACGCGGTCTGGACAGATGCTCCACTAGCGCCAGAAGGTCTTCCTCGGTGTCCACACCCCGCGGTGGCGGGGTGTTGGTGATGCCCAGCTTGATGCGGAAACCATGAGTCAGCGCGCGCAACTGCTCCAGCGCCTCGCAGGTCTCCAGCGCCGATGGTGGCAGTGCGCTGAACTCGGCCAACGCGCCTGCACGGTAGGCGTACAGGCCAATGTGCCGAAACGCCAGACCCTGCGGTAGCAGCGGCTGTGAGCGGCTCGATCCATCGCGCTGCCAAGGGATGGGGGCACGCGAGAAATACAGCGCGTAGCCGCGCCGATCACTCACCACCTTCACCACGTTGGGATTGGCGAAGTCATCTGCGTCGTGGATGCCATGGGCGAGCGTGGCGATGTGTGCCTCGGCATCCTCGGCCAGGAGTTGTGCCACCTGTGCGATCAATGCGGGCGGCATCAGCGGCTCGTCGCCCTGCACATTGACGACGATGCGATCCGCACCCCAATGGCGCTCGCGCGCCACCTGGTTGGCTCGGTCGGTACCCGACTGATGGCTGGCATCGGTCATCGCCACCAGGGCCCCGAAGCGGCGGCAGACCTGGGCCACCTCGTCGGCATCGGTGGCAATGGTGACGCTGGCAGCGCCTGCCGCCATGGCGGCCTCCCAGACCCACTGCACCACCGGCTTGCCCGACAGTTCACGCAGCACCTTTCGCGGGAGACGGGTGGAGCCCAGGCGCGCCGGGATCACCACCTCAAAAGAGGCCGCGCTCACAGCGTCGACAGCTCGAGGTCGCTCAGCGGCCGGGCTTCGTCTTCCAGCATCACGGGCACGCCGTCCCGGATGGGGTAAGCAAGCCTTGAGGCACGGCACCAGAGTTCCTGGTGGGCTGGCTTGTAGACCAGCGGCGCCTTAGTCACCGGGCAGACGAGGATATCGAGCAGACGTTTATCCATTTTTTTGAGAAGCGGGTGCGAAGAGAGGGTACGGGGGATGGGTCTACTCGCGACGCAGAATGCGATCGACGATGTGATTGGCCCACCACTGCGAGTGGAAGCTCTTCTCCACTGCATCACGGTCGTAGACGGTTTCAACCCACTCGCGGAACGGGGTGCCGTGTGCGGCGTGGTGTTGGCGATAGGTTTCGAAGAAATGATCCAGCACGCCAGTCTTGGCCTGCTTCACATGTCCATGCCGCCAGAACGCCATTTGCCGGATCGCGACCTCATACGGTGCATTTTCGCGCAGCAACAGATACAGCGTGCTGGCGAGGCCCGCACGGTCAGCGCCCGACTTGCAATGCACGAGAATCGGCTTCGGCAGCGTCTCGAACAGATGGTCCAGTCCCAGGATCGCGTCGCGATACGGTGCCTCGCGCGACCCCATGGGGAAATGCACGATCGGCAGTCCGATCTCCCGGCAAGCCTCCCATTCCAGAACATTGCTGCCCAGGTGCGGCTCGATGCCGCGCAGGCTGATGATGGTCTTGATGCCCGCCTTCTTGGCCGCCCGCACCTGGTACGGCATGGGGTGCGCCGAGCGGAACAGATCGCGGCCCACCGGCGAGCGCAGGTTGTAGAAAAAACGGAAAAACGAATGGTCGACGAAGGTTGAATTGAGCCACACGACAAAGCGCCGCCAGGCTGACATCGGCGGAATGACCGGAGCCGCCAGCGGCGCACGGAGCTTGTTATGGGATACGGTCATGGCTTGGCGCGGGGCTGCGGTCGGGTGGCGCTGCGGTGTGTGGTGAGGACCGAGCGCAAGCATTCTTGCACACGCCCCTGCACGGCCTGTGACATCCCGGCTGTCACCGGCACATACCAATATGCGCGCGTCGTCGGTAGCGGAAGTGCGCCGCACTTCACTGCATCCTTTTCGGTCATGAAGATCGCCGCATGACCTGCCAACGACAGGTCCGCAGCGGTGAATTCGTGGTGGTCGGCAAAGGCATGCGCCTGCACCTGCAGACCGTGTCGCTGCAGCAGGTCGAAAAAGCGTTGCGGATGCCCGATGCCCGCCACCGCCTCCACTGAAGCACCCACAAATGCCGCTAGCGCCCGGCGCTCCCCGGTGCGCAGTTCGATTGCCTCGTCGGCCTGCAGATCGAAGCGCAAGGCCCGCTCGCCAAAACCCTCCGGCTCGGCCCCGTTGACCAGTACCAGCCCGCAGTCATCGAGGCGCGAAGGCATTTCTCGCAGCGGCCCCGCGGGCAGGCGATGACCGTTGCCGTGGCCGCGCGCGCCATCAATCACGCCGATCTCCAGGTCGCGTGCCAGCGCATAGTGCTGCAGGCCGTCGTCGCACAGCAGCACATCCACCTCGGGGTGTGCTGCCAGCAGCACGCGGCCCGCCTCGGCGCGTGATGGGGCGACGCACAAGGGCACCTGGGCACGCTGCACGATCAGCAGCGGCTCGTCGCCGCAGTGGGCCGCCACGGTGGCGGATGAGACCATCAGGGGAAACGGCCCGCGACCGCCGTAACCTCGGGAAAGCACGCCAGGTGTTGCCCCCAAGGCGCGCAACTGCTCGATCAGCGCGAGCGTCACTGGCGTTTTGCCGGTGCCGCCGACCGCGACGTTGCCCACCACGATGACGGGGACCGGCAGCCGCACCGCTGTGGCCTTGCGTCGCCGTGCGATTCGATCTGCCACGGCCGAATACAGCACCTCCAGCGCTTGCAACGGCCAGGGCGGTGGTGCCGCACGCCACCAGAGGCGCTCGATCACAGCCCTCACGCGAGCAGTGTCTCGGCCGCTTGCTCCGGCGCGTCGCTGCCGTCGCGGAACTGCAGGCGATGCAGGGCGGCATAGGCCCCGTTCAGCGCCAGCAACTGGGCGTGGGTACCCTGCTCGGCCACTTTGCCCTGATGCATCACCACGATCAGATCGGCGTTCTGGATCGTCGAGAGACGATGCGCGATCACCAGCGTGGTGCGGCCCTGCTTGAGCGACTGCAAGGCCTCCTGGATCAGCCGCTCGCTTTCGGAGTCCAGTGCCGAAGTAGCCTCGTCGAGGATGAGGATCGGCGCGTTCTTGAGCAGCGCACGGGCGATGGTGATGCGCTGGCGCTGGCCGCCGCTGAGCATCACGCCGGCCTGGCCGATCGGCGTATCCAGCCCCATCGGCAGCTTCTCGATGAACTCCCAGGCGTTCGCGCCGCGCGCGGCGTGCTCCAGCTGCGCACGCGTTACACCGGCCTGGCCGTAGCCGATGTTCTCGCCGATGGTGGCGTTGAACAGCACGATGTTCTGGTCGACGAGGGCGAGCTGCTGACGCAGGGTTTTCAGCGGGTAGTCGCGCAGGTCATGGCCGTCCAGCAGCAGGCGGCCTTCGATGGGGTCGTAGAAGCGCGGAATGAGCGAGAGCAGCGTCGACTTGCCCGAGCCCGACTTGCCGACGAAAGCCACGGTCTTGCCGGCGGGGATGTCGAGCGTCACACCGGCCAGCGCGAGATCGGCCTCCTCGGAATAACGGAAGCGCACGTCCTCGAATCGCAGCGCGCCGCTGGCCCGCTGGACGACATGCGTGCCCGTGTCGCGCTCACGGGGCCGGTCGAGAAAATGGAAGATGTCTGCCCCCGCCACCAGCCCTTTCTGGAGACGTTCGGAGATGCTGCTGATGTTGGAGATCGGCCCGCGCAGCGAGAGCATGGCCACGACGAAGCTGGTGAAGGTGCCGGCCGACATTTCCTTCAGGGTTTCCGGCCGTGTCGCCATGAATACCAGGGAGGAGATACCGATGGCAGCGATGAACTCCAGCAGCGAGTAGCTCAGCGCGCTGTTGCCGGCGAGCTTGACGGAGAACTTCTTGAACTGCTCGTTGATGCCGGCGAAGTGGCGCAGCGCAAAACTTTCGCCACCGTAGATCTTGACCACCCGGCGGCCGGTGATGGCCTCGTCGGCTGCATGACCAATGCCACCCACCGAGGTTTGCAGCGACTGCTGCAAACGGCGGAAGCGCTGGTTGACCCAGGCCACCGACCAGGCCAGCAGCGGGGCCATGACCAGCACATAGAGCGTGAGTTTCCAGCTCGTGTAGAACAGCAGGCCCAGCAGACCCAGGGCCGTGAGGCCATCCTTGACGATGGCGGTCGTCACACCCATCGCGGCATCGGAGAGGGCATTGGCCTGGAAGGTGAGACGCGTCTGCATGTCTGCATTGGTGGAGCGATCATGGTGCGTGACCGGCACATGCAGCAGGTGGTCGAACACCTCCAGCCTGAGTTTGGAAACGACCCGCTGCCCGACCACAGCCATGCCGACGGTGGAGAGGTAGCCCGCGACGCCGCGCACCAGGAACAGGCCCAGGATGGCCACCGGCAGCCAGCGGATCACCTGCGGGTCCTGCTCGACGAAGGTACCGTCCACCAGCGGCTTCATCAGCCGCGCCACCGTCACGTCGGTGCCCGCGAACAGCACCATGCCCACCACGGCGAGCAGAAACACCCGCCAGTGCGGAAACGCGTAGGCCAGCAGACGCCTGTAGACCTTGCCGGCGCTGTATTCGGGGGTGGAGAGCAGATCCATTTGAAGGGCAGAGATGAAGAGGCGCGCATGGTAACAACTGCACTCCGCTACGATTTGTGCACCCCCAGCCCGACCCGCCAAACCGATATGAGCGCCCCCGCCAGAACCCTGTTCGAGAAAATCATCGCCCGCGAGATCCCGGCCACCATCGTCTACGAGGACGAGCACTGCATCGCGTTCAAGGACATCAATCCCTGTGCGCCGCTACATACGCTGCTGGTGCCCAAGAAGCCGCTGATCCAGCTCAGCCACGCCGCACCAGAAGACCAGGCCCTGCTGGGCCACCTGATGCTCACCGCCACCAAGGTGGCCGAATTGGAGGGCTTGGGCGATGCCTATCGCCTCGTGGTGAACAACGGGGCCAAAGCCGGCATGAGCGTGCCGCATCTGCATCTGCATCTCATCGGCGGCCGGCCGCTGAAGTGGCCCCCGGCCTGAGCCAAGGCCGATGAGACGCTGGCGCGATGATCATCGTCGCCCGTTGGCGACGGGATCGGCGGCCGCCCCCTCAAGTAGCCCCCGACCTAAGCCAGGCCCGATGAGACGCTGGCGCGATGATCATCGTCGCCCGTTGGCGACGGGATCGGCGGCCGCCCCCTCAAGTGGCCTCCACCTGAGCCAAGGCCGATGAGACGCTGGCGCGATGATCATCGTCGCCCGTTGGCGACGGGATCGGCGGCCGCCCGCTCAAGTGGCATCCACCTGAGCCAGGGCCGATGAGACGCTGGCGCGATGATCATCGTCGCCCGTTGGCGACGGGATCGGCGGCCGCTCTCTCAAGTGATCCCCGCCTCGGCACATCGCCCCGCACCACCTGATGCGCAAGATCATCCACATCGACATGGATGCGTTCTACGCCTCGGTCGAGCAGCGCGATGACCCCGGTCTTCGCGGCAAACCCGTGGTGGTAGCGTGGAAGGGGGCGCAATCGGTGGTCTGTGCGGCGAGCTACGAGGCGCGCACCTTCGGCGTGCGCTCGGCCATGCCAGCCCTGCGCGCCGAGCGGCTCTGCCCGCAGGCGGTATTCGTGCCACCGGATTTCACGCGCTATCGAGCCGTCTCGCGCGCCACCCGCGAGATCTTCGCCCGCCACACCGACCTCATCGAGCCCTTGTCACTGGACGAGGCTTACCTGGATGTCACCCTCAACAAGCAGAACCTGCCGGCGGCGACCCAGGTGGCTGGCCGCATCCGCCAGGCGATCGCCGACGAGCTGCACCTCACCGCCTCGGCTGGCATCGCGCCGAACAAGTTTCTCGCCAAGATCGCCTCGGACTGGAACAAACCCAACGGCCAGTTCGTGATCCGTCCCGAGCAGGTGCTGACCTTTCTCACTGCGCTACCCGTCGGCCGCATTCCGGGAGTCGGCAAGGTGATGGAGGGCCGGCTGAAGTCGCTCGGCATCACGGCGGTCGGCGAGCTGCGTGCTTGGGACGCGGCCGCATTGACCCAGCAGTTCGGCAAATATGGTCAGCGGCTGCATGAGCTGGCGAGGGGCGTCGACGAACATCCGGTGCAGCCGGATCGCCCCACCCGCTCCATCTCCGCCGAAGACACCTTTGCGCAGGACGTTCCGCTCGCCGAAACCGAGGCTACGTTGCGCCGCCTCGCCGAGAAGGTGTGGCAGTCCGCCCTCAAGGAGCGGCTCGTCAGCCGCACCGTGGTGCTCAAGCTCAAGACCTCGCAGTTCAGGCAGCTCACCCGCAGCTTCACCCCGCCCGAGCCACCGGCCTCCTGCGCTGTACTCACGGATATCGCACTTGGCTTGCGAGAGCGAGTGGCAGATGAGGGCCTGCGCTATCGGCTGGTGGGCGTGGGCCTGAGCAACTTTCGGGAACCTGCCGCGCAGCCGCTGCAACCCGGTCTGTTCTAAGCGCAGGATAGCTACTTCCCAATCTGTTTTTCGAGAAACGCTTCCAGCTTCTCGTAGAAATCGGTCCGGCTTTTCTCATCAAAAAATCCGTGGCCGCCTTCAGAGTTGACTAGCCAGGCATAGGGCTTGCCGCGCGCCTCTAGCGCCTTGCGCAGCGCCAAGGCCTGACTGTAGGGCGCCCGTACGTCGCGCTCGCCATGGATGATCATCACAGCGGCTTTCAAGCGGTCGAGTTGGTTGATGGGCGACTGCTTCGCGCGCGCTTCAGGCGTAGCGGCAATCGAATCACTCCAGAATTGGCGGCCACTTGCCTTCTTGGTCACATCGGAATCTGCGATCAGCAGATTCAGGTCGTAGATGCCCGCAAACCCGATCGCGCAGCGGTACAGATCTGGCTCTCGCACTGCGCTCATCAGCGCGGCATAGCCACCGTAGCTGGCCCCGAAGATGCACATCCGTTTGGGGTCGGCAAGACCGCTCGCCACCGCCCAGCGCGCGCCATCAGTGATGTCGTCGATGATCTTGCCTCCCCATTCGCCGAAGCCCTTCTTCTCGAAGGCCTCGCCCTGACCGCCTGAGCCGCGGTAATTCATTTGCAGCACCGCATATCCACGACTGGCAAGGAACTGCGCGTCGGAATCGAAGCCCCAACGATCGCTGACACCGATCGGACCGCCGTGCGGCATCACCACCAGGGGCAGATCCTCAGGCGCACGACCCTGCGGCAGGGTGAGAAAGGCATCGATCTCCAACCCGTCACGTGCCTTGTAGCTAAGGGCCTTCATCGTCGCCATCCTATCGGGCTCCAACCAAGCCTGTGCGGCGTCGAGAAAGCTGGCGTTACGGGTATCGGCGTCATAGAGATAGTACTCGCCGCTGTTCTGGTCGCTGCGCACGAAATACAGCTGCCGGTTGTGGTTCCGCGAGGTACCGATGCGGGTGACGATCTGCCCAGCAAACTGGGCCTGTAACGACGCCAGCGCGCGCGATTCCGCCGCCTCGACGTCGATGAAGCCAGCGGGGCGCTCGCCCTGCGAGTAGGCAAAGGGGCGCTCCTCACGAGAGAAATACACCCGGCCAAGAAACGTGGACGGCTTACACACCACCTCCCTCGGCTTGCCGGCAACAGCAGGGGTCTGGGGCAGCTGCCACTCGAGCAGGCACTCGCGCCCACTTGGCTCCTCCTGTCGGAAGTAGGCGCGGCTGCCGTCTGCAGTGATGCGGATCGGCTCTAACCCCTTGCTATCGAACGGCAGGCGCTGCCAGTCGGCATCGCCCTGTCGCCAGTAGGTCTTGGGCTCGTAGCTCTGATCGTCGGTACCGGTCACGATCAGTGTCTTTGCTGCATCGTCTGCGAGGTAAGCGCTCGGCGTACGCATTGGCGCGCGCGCGATCAACTGCTTGCTGCCGCTCAAGACGTTGAGGGAGTACAGCGGCGTAAAGTGAGATGTAAAGAATTCCTCGCCCGAGCTAACTGTGGTTTCCGTCTCCACAGTCACGAGTGCGTGCTGCGGGTCACTGGAAAGCGTTTTCACTACCTCTGCGACGCCGAACTCACCAGTCTTCGCGCCCGGCCTGAAGCTGCTGGTCGCACCCTGGTAACCGTATAGATACTGCTTGCCGCTGCCATCGACATTCATGGCGAACAGTTCACCCGTGGGCAGCGGGTCGTCATTGCCGAACTCCTGGACCGCCATCTCGATCAGTACGCGGTCGTTGGAAGTCCAGAACACTGCGCCCACGGCTGAGTCACCGGCGAACTGCAGTCCGGAGACCAGCTTCTTTTCAGGCCACTTGATGATCGCCAGCGAATATGAGGTCCCGGCGCGTCCGGATATCGCCAGATAGTCGCCCTGCGGAGAAAGTTGCACATCGTTGAAGGTCGGATACCGGGCGAAATCCTTCGCCGGAATGAGCGCGGCCGACGCAGCGGGTTCAGCGGCGTGAGCGATACCGACAGCAGACAACACCCAACACAGCTGTAGCAATGCCTTCATTATCCCCCCCTTTGCTCATCACCTTATGGTTTTGATCCTGTTGCGCTCTGGTTCGGCACCAGCTGCACTGCGTCTACACGCGCCTCGAACCAGTTCACCCGCCAGTCGAGATGCGCGCCGGTGACGCGACCGGTCTTGCCGATGAGAGCGATCTTCTCGCCCTGCTTCACCGTCTGTCCAGGCTTCACGAGAATTTTCGAGAGATGCAGGAAGGCGCTGGAGACGCCATGCCCGTGGTCGAGATACAGCGTGCCGCCGCTGAAGAACATGTCGGGGTTGGTGAGGCTGACGATGCCGTCGGCGGGTGCGACCACGGGGCTGCCGACGGGGCCTGCCACATCCACGCCGTAGTGCGGCTGCTTGGGGTCGCCGTTCAGGATGCGCTGGCTGCCGAACACGCCGGTGATCGGGCCCCTGGCGGGCCAGATGAAGGGCTGGAACACGTAGTCCACCGCCGTATCGCGTGCGCGCGCCGCGCGGTTGCTGGCGCTTTCGGCCGCGATGCGGGCGTCCATCTTGGGGTCGGGGTTCACGAGCTTCGGCGGCAGGCCGTTGAGTTTCTGGATGACATAGCTGCGCTTGCTCACGGGGTAGCGCAGCGTCGTCGGCGCGCCACCGGGCGGCGTGAGCACCAGGGTCACCTCGGGCGCGGCATCCCGGTCCAGCCCGAATACGAAGCGGCCATCGGCGGCCGTGCGGAGCACGCGCTCATCCACCCGCACGACCACGCCGGGCGCGGTCTGACCGAAGATGAGCGCGCCCTGCTCGAAGCGACCTTTCAGCTCCAGCGAGGGTGTGTCCTGCGCCGAGGCGCCGGGCACCAGCAGCAGCCATGCCAACAGCGCCAGGCCGGTGCGGCGGGCCCGCTGCCAGACCGGGTGCGAACTCACTGGCGCATGCCCAGCTGTCCGAGCACGAAGCTGTACTGCTCAGCCGTTTCGTGCAGCCGCTGGAAGCGACCGGACTTGCCCCCATGCCCGGCCTCCATGTTGACGCGATAGACGATCGGCGTGGCGGGGGTGGTGTCGGCTGTGCGCAGTTTGGCCACCCATTTGCTGGGCTCGTAGTACTGCACCTGGCTGTCCCACAGGCCGGTACCGACGAATAGCGCCGGATAGGGCTTGCTGCCCACATTGTCGTAGGGCGAATAGCCCAGCATGTAGTCGTAGTAGGCCTTCTGCTTGGGGTTGCCCCACTCGTCGAACTCGCCGGTGGTGAGCGGGATCGACTCATCCAGCATGGTCGTCACCACATCGACGAAGGGCACCACGGCGAGGATGCCGCGGTATTTCTCGGGTGCGAGGTTGTTGATCGCGCCCATCAGCAGGCCACCGGCGCTGCGGCCTTCGGCGAACACCTTGTCCCTGGCGGCGTAGCCCTGGCCGACCAGGAAGTCGGTGACGTCGATGAAGTCGGTGAAGGTATTCATCTTCTTCAGCAGCTTGCCGTCGTCGTACCAGCGGCGACCCAGCTCCTGCCCGCCACGGATGTGGGCGATGGCGTAGACGAAGCCGCGATCGAGCAGCGACAACCGATCGGCACGAAAGCTCGGGTCGGTGGAAATGCCGTAGGAGCCGTAGGCGTACTGATACAGCGGTGCCGTGCCATCACGCGGCGTGCCCTTGCGATACACCAGCGACACCGGCACGGCCGTGCCGTCGCGCGCGGTGGCGTGCAGGTATTCGGTGATGTAGTTCTGGCTGTCGAAACCGCCCAGCACCGCCTGCACCTTGCGCACGGTACGCACGCCGCTGGCGAGTTCGTAGTCGACGGTGGTCAGCGGCGTGGTCAGCGAGGTGTAGGTGTAGCGCAGGGTCTGGCTATCGAGTTCGGGCGAGCCGACAAGGCGGGCGGTATAGGCGGGCTCATCGAAGGCGATCAGTGACTCCTTGCCGCCCTTCGCCCAGGGCTTGAGCCTGAGCTTCAGCAGGCCGCCGCTGCGCTCGTTGAGGGCCAGGTGGGTGGTGAACACCTCCATGCTGTCGATGAAGGCGTCGCTGCGATGCGGCACGAGAACCTTCCAGGTGCGCTTGTCGGCGCTGGTCGCCATCGGCACCGACAGCACGCGGAAATTCGGTGCCTGCCAGTTGCTGAGGATGATGAACCGGCCCGGTCCCGTACGGCCCGAGGGGGCCGGCAGATGCTGTGCGGAATACTCATGCCCCGCCTCGCGGGGCAGGATGGTCTTGAAACGTAGCGGCAGCCCGCTGGCGTCTGCATAAAGCTGCTCGGATTGCAGCGTGCTGCTGGCACCGATGAACACGTAGCGGCCCGACTTGGAGCGCTCCACACCGATGCGATAGGTGTTGTCCTTCTCGGTGTAGACCACGGCATCCGCAGGCATGGGCTGGCCCGGCCGGTGGGCCCGCACGCGGTAGCCCAGCAGGGTTTCCGGATCGGTCTCGGTGTAGAGCACGGTCTGGTTGTCGTTGAGCCAGGCAAGATCGCCCTGGATGGGCGCAACGGCATCGGCCAGCGTCTCACCCGTCGTCAGGTTCTTGATGCGCAGCACAAATTGACGCCGACCGGTGGTGTCTTCAGCGTAGGCCAGCCACTGACCGTCCGGGCTGACTTCGGTGTTGCCGATCTGGAAAAAGCCCTTGCCGATGGCCATCGCATTGCCGTCGAGCATGATCTGTTCGGGCGCATCCAGCGTGCCGCGCTTGCGGGCGTAGATCGGGTATTCCTTGCCGGCCTCGTAGCGCGTGTAGTACCACCAGCCGCGGTCGAACGTCGGGGCGCTGCGGTCGTCTTCCTGGATGCGCCCGCGCAGCTCCGAGAAGAGCTGGTCCTGCAGCGGCTTCAGCGGAGCCATCTGCGCATCTGCATAGGCGTTCTCGGCCTTGAGATACGCCAGCATCTCCGGGTTCTGCCGGGTGTCGTCGCGCAGCCAATAATACGGGTCACTGCGCTGGCCGTTGGGCGAGTCCACCGCATGGGGCTTTTGCGCCGCAACCGGCGGCACCAGCGGGGCCGGAATGCCCGTAGCAACCGGGCTTGTCTTGGAAACGGGCGTCCTTGTTTCGACCGGTGCGCTGGCACAACCGACCAGAACCAGCGACAGCAGCAGGGTGCGCAGATTCAGCATGGCAAAACTCCGTGATCCGATGAGGCAGGCAGGGCGGATGCGCTTGGCGGGTCCGCCCTGTTGAAATCGCTAGGCCGCGAGAATCTGCACCGCTTCGGCCAGCGTCATGTTCTCCTGCGCCTCGCTACCCAGCCTGCGCAGCGTGACGGTTTTCAGTTCTGCCTCGCGACGCCCCACCACGGCGATGACGGGGATCTTCTGCAAGCTGTGCTCGCGGATCTTGTAAGTGATCTTCTCGGTTGCAAGATCCATCTCGGCACGGATACCTGCCGCACGCAGCGCATCGCGCACTTCGGTGGCATAGCCATCGGCATCGCTGACGATGGGAGCCACCATCACCTGGATTGGCGAGAGCCAGAACGGCATCGCGCCGGCGTGGTGCTCAATCAGGATGCCGATGAAGCGCTCCATGGAGCCCACGATGGCCCGGTGCAGCATGATCGGCCGGACGCGGTTGCTGCTCTCGTCGATGTACGAGGCGTCGAGGCGCTCCGGCATCATCGGGTCGAACTGCATGGTGCCCACCTGCCAGCTGCGGCCGATGGAATCCTTGAGGTGGTATTCGATCTTGGGGCCGTAGAAGGCGCCCTCGCCCGGCAGCTCTTCCCAGGCCACGCCGGCCGCGCGCAAGGCGGCACGCAATGACTCTTCCGCGTGGTCCCAGACCTCATCTGTACCCAGGCGCTTCTCGGGACGCAGGGCCAGCTTGATCGCGATGTTGGTAAAGCCAAAGTCGCTGTAGACCTTCATCGCCTGCTGGTGAAAGGCGGTGACTTCGCCCTCGACCTGCGACGGCATGCAGAAGATGTGGCCGTCGTCCTGCGTGAACGCGCGCACGCGCATGATGCCGTGCAAGGCACCCGAGGGCTCGTTGCGATGGCAGCCGCCGAACTCGGCATAGCGGATCGGCAGATCGCGGTAGCTGCGCAGGCCGGTGTTGAAGATCTGCACGTGGCCGGGGCAGTTCATGGGCTTCACCGCATAGGTCCGCTTCTCGGACTCGGTGAAAAACATGTTGTCCTTGTAATTGTCCCAGTGGCCGCTCTTCTTCCACAGCGAGACGTCCATGATCTGGGGGCCACGCACCTCCTTGTAGCCGCTCGCCTTGTAGACGCCGCGCACGTACTGCTCCACCGCCTGCCAGATCGCCCAGCCCTTGGGGTGCCAGAACACCATGCCGGGGGCTTCTTCCTGCTGGTGGAAGAAATCGAGCTGCTTGCCGAGCTTGCGGTGGTCGCGCTTCTCCGCCTCTTCGACCTGCTTTTGATAGGCCTTGAGATCGTCGTCGTTGGCGAAACAGATGCCGTAGATGCGCTGCAGCTGCGCGTTGTTGGCATCGCCGCGCCAGTAGGCGCCGGACACGCGCGTGAGCTTGAAGGCCGTGCCGAGCTTGCCGGTGGAGGGCATGTGCGGGCCCACACACATGTCGAGCCAGTTCTCGCCCTGCCGGTAGATGCTGATCTCGGCATCCGCCGCGATGCCCTCGCGAATCCACTCGGCCTTGAACTTCTCGCCGCTCGCCTCGAAGTGGGCGATGGCCTTGTCGTGCGACCAGACTTCGCGAGTGATGGGCAGATCACGCTTCACGATCTCGCGCATCTTTGCCTCGATCTTTTCGAGGTCGGCATCGGTAAAGGACTCCGCCCGCGCGAAGTCGTAATAAAAGCCCGACTCGGTCGAAGGCCCGAAGGTGATCTGCGTGCCGGGGAACAGCTCCTGCACCGCCTGCGCCATCACGTGCGCGCCGTCGTGGCGGATCACTTCCAGCGCTTCCGGCTTGTCGCGCGTGACGAGTTCGAGTTTCGCGTCGGTGGTGATCGGTCGCGTCAGGTCCCACTGCTGGCCATTGATCTTGGCAACCACGCACTTCTTGGCGAGGCCGGGCGAAATGCCCTGTGCAATGGCGAGCGCGGTGATGCCGCTATCAAACGGTTTGACAGCGCCATCGGGGAAGGTGATTTGAATCGACATGATGAACCTCGGTATTCCGTGTGTGGCGTGAAGCGCCCGGCTCAGGCAGCGGGCGCGGCGTTGGCAGCGTATTCAGCGGCGGCGGCAAGCCGCGCCAAAGTGGCCGTACGGCCCAGCAGGAACAGGGTCTGGTCGATGGGCGGCGACACCGCCGCGCCCGATACCGCCACGCGAATGGGCTGGGCGACGTCGCCGAGCTTGAGGCCTCGCTGTTCGGCGGTAGCGTGCACGACGCCATGAATGGCCTCGGCCTGCCAGTCACCCAGCGCGGTGAGACCTTCAATCAGGCCTGTGAGCACCGGGACCGCCTTGGCGGCGAGGTGCTTGGCCGCGTCCTTCTCGTTATAGCCCGTGAGATCGGCGTAGAAGAACTTCGACTTCTCGGCCATCTCCAGCAGCGTGCGGCAACGCTCGCGCTGCTGCACGATCACCTCAGCCAGCGCAGGGCCGTTCGCCGGGTCCACTCCCTGGCGGCGCAGATGCCAGTCGAACTCCGGTACGATGGCTTCGAGCGGCGCAGTCTTCAGATACTGGTGGCTGACCCAGTAGGCCTTTTCCATGTCGAAGCGCGCCGGCGCGGCGCTGACGTGGTCGAAGTCGAACTTGGCGATCATCTCCTCGCGCGTGAACAGCTCCTGGTCGCCGTGGCTCCAGCCCAGGCGCACGAGGTAGTTGAGGATGGCGTCGGGCGTGAATCCCATGGCGCGATACTCCATGACGCCCAGCGCGCCGTGGCGCTTGCTGAGCTTGGCGCCATCGCTGCCCAGGATCATCGACACATGCGCGTATTGCGGCGGGGTCGCGCCCAGCGCCTTGATCATGTTGATCTGGCGCGGCGTGTTGTTCACATGATCGTCGCCGCGGATGACGTGGGTGATGCCCATGTCCATATCGTCCACCACGACACAGAAGTTGTAGGTGGGCACGCCATCGGCGCGGGCGATGATCAAGTCATCCAGCTCGTCGCTGGCGAACACGATCCTGCCCTTGATCAGGTCGTTCAGCACCACCTCGCCTTCCTGCGGATTCTTGAAGCGCACCACTGGCTTCACGCCCTCCGGGATGGGCGGCAGCACCTTGCCGGGCTCGGGACGCCAGCGGCCGTCGTAGCGGGGTTTTTCCTTGCGGGCCTGCTGTTCGGCGCGCATGGCGTCGAGTTCTTCGCGGCTGGCATAGCAATGGTAGGCAGTGCCGGCTGCCAGCATCTGCGCAATCACTTCGGCATAGCGGTCGAAGCGCTTGGTCTGGTAGATCTCGCCGAAGTCGCTGGTCAGGCCCAGCCAGGCCATGCCCTCGAAGATGGCGTCCACCGCCGCCTGCGTGCTGCGCTCACGGTCGGTGTCCTCGATGCGCAGCAGGAATTTGCCGCCGAAGCGCTTGGCATACAGGTAGGAAAACAGCGCCGTCCGCGCGCCTCCGATATGCAGAAAGCCGGTGGGCGACGGGGCAAAGCGGGTGACGACGGACATGGGCGCGCACAAAACGGGAGGACGCGCAGTTTAACAGTGCGACCCACGTGGTCAGGGCTGGAAGGTATCAACCCGATATACCGGCACCAGCAAATACTGCTCGTCCCAGGAGGGATGTCGGCGGTAGAAGAAATCGAGCCTGGCCTTGGGGCTGCCGGCAAAGGCGTTGTCGCTGGCCAGCTTCTGCTTGAACTCGTCCATCAGCGCCGGCTGGGCGGCCAGCAACTCGCGGGCGATCTGCTCGGCCACGTAGGGTTCGGCGTATTCCTTTTGCTCGAAGGCCGCGTTGAAAAAGCCCCAGCTCAGAAAGCTGTCCGGCGCCTGCGGCTCCATTAACGCCACCACCACCCGCGCCAGTGGCTGCGCGATGGGGATGAACAGGCTACCGGCGGCGAGTGCGCGGGTTTCGTCCTGCCACTGCCCCTCCACCTTCAGCATGGTGCGACCCTCGAAGGTGCCAGGCGTTAGCGTGGCGTGCCGCGCCCGAAAGGTTTGCACCGGCAGCGCCGCACGCGGCGCGGCGAGTCGCTCAAAGCGGATGCCATGTGCGGCGAGGCGCTCGGCGACGGGGGCGGCATATCCGGCTGCGACCAGGTAGCCGGCCTTGGGGGCAACGACGCTGAGCGTCGCGACGATGGTGTCCTTATAGGGCACATGCCAGATCTGCGGCGTGGCGGGGTCGTAGCGGGTGACGAGTCCACCGCTGATGGCCGAGGGCTCACGCGTATAGGCAAAGCCCTTGAAGTCGATCATCGACACGTGCTCGCCGGCACCGTGGTCCAGCTCCACCGTCTGGCCGCCAAGCTGAGCGGCCGCGGCATCGGCAGCCCGCGCGAGAGCCAGCCACTGCGTTCCAGCAGCGGCTGTCTGCTGCACCAGGGCGCGCAGGGTGTTGGCGGTGACGCGCACGCGGGTCTTGTAGTCCTTCCAGCTATGGGTTTCGAGCAGCAGGGCGTAGCGGTTGCGCAACGCGCCATAGCCGGTGGAGAAGCGCGGCAGGTACGCATCCTCGCTGAAGCCAGAGGCTGGGTTGTCCTCTTCCACCAGGTTTGGATAGAACGACAGCGGCAGCGACCCTTGCGCCGCCAGTTGGTCGATCACCGCATCGCGCAGGGCCACGCCGGCAGCGCGCAGACTCTCAGCACCCTGGTGGATCGGCTCGACCTGCACCGAGACGTCGTGCTGAAAATCCGCGCCGTCGGTCACGTGCAAGTCGGCATAGAGGATGGGGTCCCACTCGGTCAGCAGCCGCAGCATCGCCTGCATTTCTGGCGAGTCCGCCTTCATGTAGTCGCGGTTCAGGTTGTAGTTCTGCGCGTTGGTTCGCCAGCCCATTTCGGCGGGGCCGACCTGGTTGGGACGATTCCACTTTCCGAAGCGCTCGTGGCCATCGACGTTGAAGACGGGGATGAAGAGGATGGCGATCTTCTTCAGCGGGTCGTCCGCCGCGGGGCTGGCGAGCAATTCGCGCAGCACGATGAAACCGGCATCTTTGCCGTCGCTTTCGCCGGGATGGATGCCGCCCTGCCAGGCCAGTACCGGCACCTGGTTCGCGCGGAGCGCCTTCGCATCCAACGACCCGCTGCGCGTCACGACGAGTGCGCGCAGCGTACGGCCTTCCGGCGTGGTGCCAAAGTCGAAGCAGCGCGCCGCCTCGGGCCACCGTGCGGCATAGGCTGCACACAGCCGCTCGGCTTCGTCATAGCGCGCGGTGTGGACGAAGTCGCTGCGCTCTGCAGTGGTCAGCAGGGTCTGGTCGGCGGTCATGGCGATCACGGCGGTGGGCAGCAACAGGGATAACAGCAGGGCACGAAAAAGCATCGGCTCAGCCAGTGAGAGTCTCTGCGGATCGCATCACGCCTTGCGGGTCGGGTCCAGCGGCCGCCTCAGAACGGCACGTAGCTCGGCTCTCGGGTGTAGTGCAAGTAGCCGAGGCTGGCACCGGCGCGGATGCCCACCCCAGTGCGGATGGGCGCGAGCGTGATGTCACCGGTACGCTGGTAGTTGAGGCCGAAACCGGCCACCACATAGAGGCTGCCATCCACGCCGGGAAAGCGCTGGAACAGCTGCTCGGTCTTGCGCAGGTTGTAGACCAGCGTGAATACCTTGCTGGCATTGCCGCCAAAGTCGAAACCGATGGAAGGACCCTGCCAGAAGACCGGCCCGCGACCGCCACCTTTGTATTGCAGATAACCCTGGCCGTAGCGGAAGCCGACGACGAAGGAGCCCGCACCTTCTTCGCCCTGGATATAGGCCACCGGCTCGCCGTATTCCGAAAATGCCCGCTCGATCAGGCCTGCGAATTCGGCGGTGGTGCCGCCAAAAAAGGACTTCGCGGAGGCGAGGATTTCTTCGCGCGTGTAGGTCTGCTTTTCAGCCGGTGCCTCGGGTACCGGCGTGCCGTCGGACTTGATCGGCGTGGGCTGGGCACGCTCAGAGACCGTCTCGCGGCCCGAACTGCTGGACTCGGTACCCGGCACGCTGGCGCAGCTGGCAGAAAAAACGGCGGAGGCAACGAGCAGGGTTTTGAGCAGCAGGCGCATGGGCAGTGGTTGACCAGGATGAAGGAGCGAAGAGTTTAGACCGCCAACCTTTCGGGCAGATGAGCGGATGCTCATCTGCCCAAGGCAGCAAACCGATTCGCCTCAGACCGGTTCGAGTGCGGCGAGTTTCTCGCGACCTTCGATCTCGAACTGGATGCCGTCGTCGCCCAACCGCACATAGACCTTGCCACCGTTGGCCAGTTTGCCGAACAGCAGCTCCTCCGCAAGCGGGCGCTTGATCTGCTCCTGGATGACGCGCGCCATGGGCCTGGCCCCCATCTTGGGGTCGTAGCCCTTGTCGGCTAGCCAGAGCTTGGCGGCCTCGTCGATTTCCAGCACCACGCCCTTGGCACCGAGTTGGCCTTCAAGCTGGATCAGGAATTTCTCCACCACGCGCACCACCTGCTGGCGACCCAGCGAGGCGAACGGGATGACCGCATCGAGGCGGTTGCGGAACTCCGGCGTGAAGCCTTTCTTGATCGCCTCCAGCGCATCCGGCGCGTGATCCTGCTCGACAAAACCCATGGTGCTGCGGGCGGCATCGAAAGCCCCCATGTTGGTGGTCATCACCAGGATCACGTTGCGGAAGTCGACGTGGCGGCCGTTGTTGTCGGTGAGCGTGCCGTGGTCCATCACCTGCAGCAGCAGGTTGAACACGTCCGGGTGCGCTTTTTCCACTTCGTCCAGCAGCACGATGCAGTGCGGCTGCTTGAGCACGGCATCGGTCAAGAGCCCACCCTGGTCAAAGCCCACGTAGCCGGGCGGCGCGCCGATGAGGCGGCTCACCGTGTGGCGCTCCATGTACTCGCTCATGTCGAAGCGCACCAGCTCGATACCCAGGCTACTGGCGAGCTGCTTGGTGACCTCGGTCTTGCCCACACCGGTGGGGCCTGCGAGCAGGAAGGCGCCGATGGGTTTGTCGGGATTGCCGAGGCCCGAGCGCGCCAGCTTGATGCTGGATGCCAGCATCTCGATGGCCTTGTCCTGGCCGAAGATGGTGAGCTTCAGGTCACGCTCCAGCGTGGCGAGCTTGTCGCGGTCGTTGGTCGAAACGGCCTTGGGCGGGATGCGCGCGATCTTCGCCACCGTCTCCTCGATATCACGCACCTGCACGGTCTTGCGGCGCTTGCTCTCGGGTAGCAGGCGCAGGCGGGCGGCGGCCTCGTCGATCACGTCGATGGCCTTGTCCGGCAACTGGCGGTCGGTGATGTGTCGCGCCGCCAGCTCCACGGCGGACTTGATCGCGCCACTGGTGTAATGCACCTGGTGGTGCTCCTCGAAGCGGGTCTTGAGGCCTTCAAGAATCTTGACGGTGTCTTCCACCGAAGGCTCGTTGACGTCGATCTTCTGGAAGCGCCGTGCGAGCGCCCGGTCCTTCTCGAACACGCCGCGGTATTCCTGGTAGGTGGTCGAACCGATGCACTTGATCTCGCCCGTCGCCAGCATGGGCTTCAGGAGATTACTCGCATCCATCACGCCGCCGCTGGCTGATCCTGCGCCGATGATCATGTGGATCTCGTCGATGAACACCACTGCGCCCGGCGTCTTCACCAGCTCGCTGATGACCGACTTGAAGCGCTTCTCGAAATCACCGCGGTACTTGGTGCCGGCAATCAGGGCGCCGAGATCGAGACTAAAGATGGTCGCTCCCTTCAGCAGGTCCGGCACGCGGCCCTCGGTGATGAGCCAGGCCAGGCCTTCGGCAATGGCGGTCTTGCCCACACCCGCTTCGCCCACCAGCAGGGGGTTGTTCTTGCGGCGGCGGCACAGCGTCTGCATGACGCGCTCGATCTCGTGGTCGCGGCCGATCAGCGGGTCGATCTTGCCCTGCTTGGCGCGCTCGTTGAGGTTGATGGCGAACTGCTTGAGTGCGGACTCCTTGCTCTCGCCCTTTTCGCCCTGCTCCTCCTTGTCCTCGCTGGCCTCGTTCTCCTGCGGGGCCTTGGCACCGCCGTTCTTGGAGATGCCGTGGCTGATGTAGTTGACGATGTCGAGCCGGGTCACGCCCTGTTCGCCGAGCAGGAACACCGCCTGCGTGTCCTTTTCGGCAAAGATCGCCACCAGCACGTTGAGGGTGGTCACCTGCTTCTTGCCGCTGGCCTGCACGTTGTAGATCGCGCGCTGCAGCACGCGCTGAAAGCTCAGCGTCGGCTGGGTATCGATCTGCCCGGCCTGCTCCTTGTTGGCGTGCAGGTTGTTGGCGAGATATTCGCGCAGGGCGACTTCGAGTTTCTGCAGGTCGGCACCGGCGGCGTTCAGCACTTCCGAGACATTGGCGTCGGACACCAGAGCCAGCAGCAGATGCTCCACCGTCAGCAACTCATGGCCTTCCATCCGGGCCTGCACAAAGGCGGCATCAAGTGCTTTTTGAAGTTCTTCGGCCAGCATCAGACTTTCTCCAATACGGTGAGCAGCGGGTGTTGATTCTTGCGGGCGAAGGCATTGGCCTGCGCCGTCTTGGTTTCGGCGATTTCAGCCGGGTAGATGCCTGCCGTGGCACGGCCCTGCTGGTGAACCGCCAACATGATCTGCACGGCCTTTTCGCGGCTGTGCCCGAAAAACTGCTGCAAGACTTGCACCACGAACTCCATGGGGGTGAAGTCATCGTTCAGCATCACCACCTTGAATTGCGGCGGCGGCTGCAGTTTGGGCTTGGCGGGGGCGACCGCAAGACCTGTACCGCGGCCCCGGTCATCATCGTTTTCAGGTGGATTGTTCGGCGAACTCATAAACTCAATATAGCGCGGCAGTCACGCTTCTCAAGGCAGTCGAATGAGGGAGATTTTGACCCGCCGGGCGTGGCACATCCCACAGACCAAGCCAACCGCATAATGTTCTGACACTCGCTTCGCGACGCGGCCATGTCCCTACGCACCGAAACGCTCACGCTACCCCCTGCAGGCCCCGGCACCGAGCGCCGACTGACGGTATTGCGCTTCACCGGCAACGGCGCAGGGCCCAAAGCCTATGTGCAGGCGGCGGTGCATGCCGACGAAGTGCCGGCACTGCTGGTGGCCCAGCACCTGCGCGAAAAACTGTTGTCGCTGGACGCCGCCGGCCGGCTGCGGGGCGAGATCGTCCTGGTGCCCTACGCCAATCCCATCGGCCTGACGCAGTTCTTGCAGGGCTGGCATCTCGGGCGCTACGAGCTGGATAGTGGGGCCAATTTCAACCGGGGCTACCCCGATCTGTTCGAACAGGTGGCGGAGCGCGTTGCCGGCCAACTGGGGGCTGATGCGGCGCACAACGTCGCGCTCATCCGCCAAGCCCTGCGCGCGGCCCTGCCCGTGGATGCCGCCAGTAGTGAAAACACGGCGCTCAAGCGGCACCTCTACGCCTTGAGTTGCGATGCCGATGTCGTGCTCGACCTGCACTGCGACTACGAGGCCACCCTGCATCTCTACCTCGGTACGCCACTGTGGCCGGCAGCAGCCGACCTCGCCGCCTGCCTGAACAGCACCGTCAATCTTCTGGCGGAGGACTCCGGCGGCGAGGCTTTTGACGAGGCCAACAGCCGACTCTGGTGGCAGCTGGCGCGACGTTTTCCGCAGCATCCCATTCCGCCAGCCTGCTGTGCCGCCACCGTGGAGCTTCGCGGCGACCGCGACGTGAGTGACGCGATGGCGAGTCAGGATGCCGAGGGCCTGATTGCCTTTCTCGCCGGTCGCGGCTTCATCGCCGATGCCCCGCCGCGTATGCCGCCCGCCATCGCCCCCGAAGCCACGCTGCTGGAAGCGGTGGATACCTTGAGCGCCAGCCATCCCGGCGTGCTGGTCTGGGTGGTCAAGCTCGGCAGCGAGGTCCGGCGGGGACAGCTTCTGGGCCAGCTGGTGGACCCCGAAACCGGAGCCCGTCACGCCGTGACCGCCCGCAATGACGGTATTTTCTTTGCTGCTCGCGGCCATCGCTGGGTACGGAGCGGCCAGTGGATCGCCAAGATCGCAGGCCGCGAGCCACTCGGCTGGCGCAAGCCTGGCGCCTTGCTGCCGAGCTGACCGAGCGCCTCACTCACAAAGCGGCCGCAGCAGCGCGGCTTTTTTTAGTGTCCTGATGACCGGCCTGATCGCGGTGCTCATCGACTTCCCGATCTGCGAGGCCCTCACCGACGATGCCAAACCGGCGCCATCAGCCGCCGCCGCGCCCCGCTAGTCGCTGTGATCGTAGACCCGGAGCGTGCGAACCGGCCCATGCTCATTGGTTTGCTGGCCCGCCTGGCGGGTGGCGCCGTTCGCCGCCAGGGCTCCCTGCACCTCGATGCGCCTGCCGTGCTCCTTCGGCAAAGGCTGGTTCAGTGGCTTTGCGCCCCCCATCGCCCCGGCCCTCGTGAGCCCGCATGACGACCGCGCAGCCCGCGAGACCACGACGTCGTTCAGGACCTTTTGGCTTCGACCTGGGTCGCATTTCGATACGCCCCGCGATCCCGCACAATCCTGATCAAACACAACGCCCGAACGAGGAGACCTCATGAGCAGTGCAGCAGACAACGGCATTTCATCCGTGCTCGCAGAAAACCGCAGCTTTCCACCGGCTGCCGGGTTCGTGGCCAAGGCCGGGCTCAATGCCGAAAAGCTCTCTGCCCTGCATGCTGCCGCGGCCGAGGATCACGTCGCCTTCTGGGGCGATCTGGCCCGAAAGCAGCTCGCCTGGCAGACTCCCTTCCGTACCGTGCTGGACGACTCGGCCGCACCCCACTACCGCTGGTTCACCGATGGCCGCACCAACGCCTCGGTGAATTGCCTGGACCGCCATCTCGGCGCCAGGGGCGACAAGATCGCCATCCGCTTCGAGGCCGACAAGGGCGGCTCGCGCACCCTCACCTACCGGCAGCTGCATGCGGAAGTCTGCAAACTCGCCAACGCCCTCAAGTCACTCGGGGTGGTCAAGGGCGACCGCGTCATCGTCTACCTGCCACATACGCCGGAGGCGGTGATGTCGCTGCTCGCCTGCGCGCGCATCGGGGCCACGCACTCGGTGGTGTTCGGCGGCTTTTCGGCCTCATCCCTCAAGGACCGCATCGAAGACACGGGTGCCAAGTGGGTCATCACCGCCGACGGCAATTCACGCGGCGGCAATGCCATTGACCTGAAGAAAACCGTCGACGAAGCGCTGCTCACCGGCTGCAAGACCGTCGAGAAGGTGCTGGTGCTCCGGCATGGGGGCAACGCCGTGAGCATGACGGCAGGCCGCGACGTGTGGTGGCATGCCTTGGTCACCGAACAGAGCGAGCGCTGCGAGCCGGAGTGGGTCGAGTCCGAGCACCCGCTCTTCCTGCTCTACACCTCGGGCTCCACCGGCAAGCCCAAGGGGATCCAGCATTCCACGGGCGGTTATCTGCTGGGCGCACACCTCACCTACCAGTGGATTTTCGACCCGAAGGAAGACGACGTGTTCTGGTGCACCGCCGACGTCGGCTGGATCACGGGCCACACCTATGTGTGCTATGGCGCGCTCAGCAATGGCATGACGGTGATGATGTTCGAGGGCGTGCCCACCTACCCGGATGCCGGTCGCTTCTGGAAGATCTGCCAGGAACACGGTGTGACCATCTTCTACACCGCGCCCACCGCCATCCGCGCCCTGATGAAGCTCGGCGATGACTGGCCGAGGCAATACGACCTGTCGAAACTGCGCATGCTCGGCAGCGTCGGCGAGCCCATCAACCCTGAAGCCTGGATGTGGTACCACCGCACCATCGGGCAGGCGAAGCTGCCCATCGTCGATACCTGGTGGCAGACCGAAACCGGGGCCGCAATGATCTCGCCCATCCCCGGTGCCATGCCCACCAAGCCCGGCAGCTGCACCCGCCCCCTGCCCGGCATCTTTGCCGAGATCGTCAACGAGGCGGGCGAGCCCGAGACAGGTGCCGAGGCGGGCGGCTATCTAGTGATCACCAAGCCCTGGCCGCACATGCTGCGCACCATCTGGGGCGACAACGAGCGCTACCAGAAGAGCTATTTCGGGCAGTTTCCCCGGCGCGCCGATGGCAGCTACCTCTATGTGGCGGGTGATGGCGCGCATCGCGACCCCGATGGCTACTACTGGATCATGGGCCGTGTGGATGACGTGCTGAACGTCAGCGGCCACCGCCTGGGCACGATGGAGGTGGAGAGTGCCCTGGTGAGCCATCCACGCGTCGCCGAAGCCGCCGTGGTGGGCCGCCCGCACGAGATCAAGGGCGAGGCGATCTCTGCCTTCGTGATCCTGAAAGGTGCCCGGCCGGAAGGGGCCGAAGCCGAGCAGCTGATCAAGGAACTGCGCGAGCACGTGGCCAGGGAAATCGGCGCCATCGCCAAACCCGACGACATCCACCTGGCCGATGGCCTGCCCAAGACCCGCAGCGGCAAGATCATGCGGCGGCTGTTGCGCTCCATCGCCAAGGGCGAAAACATCACGCAGGACATTTCGACGCTGGAGAATCCGGCCATCGTGGCGCAGCTGGCGGGGCAGAAGTAGCCGCGATCCAGCGCCTCATCTCATCCGCCGCGGCGATGACTGCCGCGGCGCTCAACCACGGCGCGCCGCCTCGATGGCGGCGATGTCGATCTTGGTCATCTCCATCATCGCCTCGAAGGCGCGCTTGGCGGCGGCAGGATCGGGGTCGGTGATGGCCTGGGTGAGCGCCACCGGCGTGATCTGCCAGGACAGTCCCCATCGGTCCTTGCACCAGCCGCAGGCACTCTCCTGGCCTCCATGGCCGACGATGGCGTTCCAGTAGCGATCCGTCTCGGCCTGATCGACGGTGGCGACCTGGAACGAGAAGGCTTCACTTTGCTTGAATGCGGGCCCGCCATTGAGCCCCAGACAGGGGATGCCGAGCACGACGAACTCGACTGTCAGCACGTCGCCCGCCTTGCCGGATGGAAAATCTGCCGGTGCGCGATGCACTGCACGAAGCTCAGAATCCGGGAACGTGCTGGCGTAAAACCTTGCGGCCTCCTCGGCACCGCCGTCGTACCAGAGGCAGATCGTGTTCCTTGCGGGATTGGGCATGTCGGTTCTCCATCCAGTGGGTGTCGCCATCGCTTGAATCGCCGATCGCTCGATGGCCGAGGCATGATGCCGCAAACCCCACCGAGCCTTCCGCATGAAAGCCGTCGTCTGCCAAAACACCAAGCTGCGCGTGGTGGATCGCCCCGCCCTCCAACCCGCCAAGGGTCAGGTGCTGCTCAACGTGCTGCGTTGTGGCATCTGTGGCTCCGACCTGCATCTCCGACTGCATTGTGATCACCTTGGCAGCCTCGTGAAACGCGCGGGCTACGAGCACTTTCCCCAGGCCAGTGACGAGATCGTGTTCGGACATGAGTTCTGCGGCGAGATCGTGGACTACGGCCCCCGCACCACTGGCAAGCTCAAGCCCGGCACCACGGTATGCGCGGTGCCGCTGATCCGCCGTGGCAAGGCCATCGACCTCATGGGCCTGTCCGCCCACTCGGCAGGAGCCTATGCCGAGCAGGTGCTGGTGGATGAGGCACTCATGCTGCCGGTGCCAAACGGCCTCGCCGTGGAGCAGGCCGCCATGACCGAACCGATGGCGGTGGCACTGCATGCGGTGCGGCGCAGCGAGATCAAGCGTGGCGATGTGGCCGTCGTCATCGGCTGTGGGCCCGTGGGGCTGGCGGTGATCTGCATACTCAAAGCGCGCGGTTGCAAGGCCATCGTCGCCAGCGACTACTCGCCCGGTCGTCGCGCACTCGCGCAGCGCTGCGGTGCCGATGTGGTGATCGACCCCGCGCAGGGCTCACCATATGCAGACGCTGCCAAGTTCGGCTTCATCGAAAAGCTGTCGGACATGGTGGAACTGGGCGTGAGCACGCGCGAAAAGCTGGGCAGACTGCCCGTGGCCTGGTGGCAGACCTGGCGGCTGGCAGAAGCGCTGGGCTTGCAGCCCAAGCGGCCGGTGATCTTCGAGTGCGTGGGCGTACCGGGCATCCTGCAATCCATCCTCGACGGCGCGCCCCTGCTCTCGCGCGTGGTCGTGGTGGGCGTGTGCATGCAGGCCGACTCCATCGAGCCGGCGGTGGCGATCAACAAGGAGATCGAGCTGCGCTTCGTGCTGGGCTATTCACCGCTGGAGTATCGCGATGCCCTGCACCTGCTGGCCGAGGGCAAGGTGGATGCCAGCCCCCTGCTGACGGGACTAGTGGGCCTGGATGGCGTGGAAAAAGCCTTTGCCGCGCTGGGCGACCCGGAGCAGCACGCCAAGATATTGATCAACCCGCGGCTGGTCGGCGGTGAGATCACGAGACCAGCGATGGGCTGATCGATCGACGCCAAGGTAGGCTGCACAGCCAACGCCACCAGCAGGGTCACCAGGCCGACTCCCCATCGGCCTGGCAAAAGCCGCTTCTTAGTCGAACCGCACGTTGAAGCCCACGTAGAGGCTGCGACCCGGCAGCGGGTTGATGTTCTTGAGGAACGAGGTCGCGCGTCTGGCCTCCTCGTCCAGCAGGTTGCGCCCGCGCAGGAACAAGGTGGTATCGCCCTCGCCGGTCGGCAGCCGGTAGGCGAGGTCGGCCGACAGCAGGGTGTAGCTGGCGGTGGGACCATCCAGCGCAAAGTGTCTCTGGGCCGTCACCTGCGTCAGCGTGAGGCTGCCGGAAAGCGGGCCTTTCGCCCCATCCAGTCCCAGGCCATAGCGGGGGGGCGTGATGCGCGGCAGGTCACCGCCGTGTTCGATGGCGGCGCGAACGAGATCACCGAACACCCGGCCGGTAAGCTTTACCGGTCCGGTCAGAAGTTTGTAGCGGGTCTCAGCCTCGGCACCGTAGAAGCGGGCGTCGACCTGCCGGTAGTCGGCCAGCACGAAGGATTCGTCCGCACCGCTGTCGGCCCGCACGAAGTTGCCCTCGGCATCCACAGTCGAGACGGCCTGCCCCTCGGCCACAGTCTGGCCGGAGTCGCTGCCGTCGGCGTTACGGCCGTCAGCCGGGGCTTCGACGAGGTATACGAAATCCTTGATCTGCTCGTAGTAGACGTTACCGAGCCAGGTCCAGCGGCCGGCATGGCGATCGATATTGACCTCCACATTGGTGGCCTTCTCCTTGCTCAGGCTTTGATTGCCGCGCTCGAAGACCCCGGTCGCCCCGTGCGGGCCGTAGGCGTAGAGCTCCTCCGGCGTGGGCGCGCGCTCCGAGCGGGTGAGGCCCAGGCGTAGATGCGTCGCCGCATCCAGGTTGAACAGGGTGCCCATCGAGACACTCACCGGCAGCGCATCTCGATCGGAGGGGGCCGCACCGCCGTAGCGGGGGTCCAGCTTGGTCTTGACCGGCTGGTGAGCGGTGCTTTCGAGCCGGGCGCCGAGTTCGATCTGACCCGGTACCAGCCACTGGAAAGGACGCTGCTCGACGATGAACAGGCCGATCTGCCGGGATTCGGTCCGCGGGGTCAGCGCCTCGTCGCCGCGGGCGTCGAACAGCCGGTGGTTGACCTGAAGGCCCACCACGCCGTGAAAAGCGCCGAACTGGCGGTGCACGGCCTCCAGCCGCAGCTCCTGCTCCTGGTTGTAGAACTTGGTGCCCGGCTCGCCAGGCCCCTCAAACTCGGTGTGCGTGTAGACGTTGAGTCCAAATCGGGCCCGCAGGCTCACCACATCAGGCAGGGGTTGCAAGGCGACCGCCTTGGCGTCGAAGCGGGTCTGCTTCAGGTCGATAAACGCCGTCTCCTCGGCGGGCAGTCCGTAAGTGCTGCTGAGTTGCGAGAGCGAAGCCGCCACCAGGCCGCCCGCACCCACCCGCGAGTAGCCCAGCGCCCCGGACTGGCTGCGAAACTGACTGTTGGGAACGCTGCCTTGCTGGCCCTGGCCATCGATGGCGGCATTGCCAGGGATGTTGAAGCGGCTGGTATCGCGCGCGGCGAAGTCGGCATGAAACTGCTGCGACCCCGCCCCGTACCCCACGGTGCCGCGACCACTGCGGTCTTGCCCGTTGTCGCCGTAGCTCAGCTCGCCCTCTGCAGCCAGACCGGGCGTCACCGTCTCGGCCAGCCGCCCGTCGATGACATTGATGATGCCCGCCGACGCCCCGGAACCGAAGATCAGCGAGGCCGGGCCCTTGATGATCTCCACTTGCTCGGCATGTGCGGGGTCCACCCCCACGGCATGGTCATCAGATACCGACGAAGCATCCATCGCGGGCAGGCCGTCGCTGAGGATTTGTACCCGGGTGCCCCCAAGCCCGCGAATGATGGGACGGCCCACCCCGGGGCCGAAGTCGGTGGTGGCAATGCCCAGTTCGCCTTCCAGCACCTCGCCGAGGGTGGCGCGGCGCTTGCGGTCGAGTTCGGCACCTTGCAGCACCTGCACCGGCTGCACCAGCGCGTCGGGATCGCGACGGAACGGCGAGGCCTGCACCACCACCGGTTCGAGCGTCACCGGCGCAGCCGGGTCGTCGGCAAATGCCGGGCAGAGGGGAAAAATGGCGGCAAACAGGGTGAGCGGCAGCCGACGTGATGGGAAAAGGACAGCCATGGAAAAGCTCCGAATAAGGTCAGTGCATCGACCAGCGACGGCCGATGAGGCCACGCCGCCTGACAAGGCGGGGCGTGAGGATGAGGGGGATGGCACCACAAGAGGCACGGCCGGCGTCGACAATCGGGACGCCGCCGGGGCTGTAAAAGCACAGGGTCGGCACTCGTCGCGAAACGCATTCACGCGCACGCTGGAAAAAAGCGGGACGCGCGGCAGGCCAGAGGCCCGGCAGATCAGCCGTGATGCCGGCGCGGCGGACCGCGGATGGGGTAGTACGACGGCGCAGCGGCGACGAAAAACGCCACTTGTCGAGGCTCTGGCACCTCATGCCGCAGCGTTGGCGTGGCGGCCTTGGGCACATCGACCAGCCCGGCCCCAGACCCTTGCGCCTGCAGACAGAAGTCGCAGGTCTGATCGACCGGCGACAACGCCGGATGCCGGCTGGCGTGCTCGAAGCTCAGCCACTGGCCGATGACCAGCACCAGGGCGAGCAGAACACCGCGGGAGAGCAGACGGGGCTTCATGGCTATCGATTCTATCGGGCTTGCCATTGCCGTTGCGATCCTGCGGCGCGCACGGACGGCCTCCGCCCTCTCGATCATCAACCGATCGAACCGCCTGCGGCCCTGCTGAAGCGCTCCGTGAAAGACCCCGCCTGTGCCGTCGGGCGGGAGCCGCCATGCGCCGCCGCTCGACCGATCCCGTGCTCCACTACACTGCCTCCCCGCCCCAAGTCCGAGCCCTCGAAGGCCGCTGAATGACCGAAGAAGACGCCCTCGATGACCTCGTGTTTGCCGATGAGGACCACGGCAGCCGTATGGGTCCGCCGCCTTGGCTGGTGCTGGTGGTGGACGACGAGCCAGACATCCATGCCGTGACGCGCCTGACGCTGGAAAACGCGCAGTTCAGCGGACGCGGCGTGCGCCTGGTCAACGCGCATTCGGGAGCCGAAGGCCGGGCGCTGCTGGCGCAACATCCAGACGCGGCGCTGATCCTGCTCGATGTGGTGATGGAAAGTGACGACGCAGGCCTCGCCTTTGTGCGCCATGTGCGCGAGCAGCTGGGCAACCGCGACGTTCGCATCGTGCTGCGTACCGGCCAGCCCGGCGTGGCCCCCGCGCGTACGGTGATCGAGACCTACGAGATCGATGACTACCGCACCAAGACCGAGCTCACCAGCGAGCGGCTTTACGTCAGTGTGGCAGCGGCCCTTCGCACCTACGCCCTGCTGGACTCGCGCCGCCAGCGCGAACGGGCGCTCATGGAGTCGCATCAGGAGCTGGAGCGCTTTGCCTATGTGGCCTCGCATGACTTGCAGACCCCGCTGCGTGCCATCGTCGGTTTCACGCAACTCTTGCAGCGCCGCTATGGTGCACAGCTCGACGACGACGGCCGCATACTGCTGGCGGAGGTGGTGAGCAGCGGCACGGCCTTGTCCCTGCTGATCCGCGACCTGCTGGAGTTCTCGGACTTAAGCCACGCCAGCCGCCAGCCGCAACCAGTGGCGCTGGATGCCCTGATGCAGCGCCTGCGCATCCGGCTTGGGGCGCAGATCGAGGCCAGCCAGGCGGCGCTGCATATCGAGCCGCTGCCAACCGTCGAGGGCGATGCGGTGATGCTCGAACAGGCGCTGGTGAATCTCGTCGACAACGCACTCAAGTTCCAGCGCGGCCATGCAGCCGTGGTACGTGTCAGTGCCATCGAGAGCGAGGCCCATATCGAGATACAGGTACGTGACGAGGGCATCGGCATCGAACCCGAGCACCTGGCCCGCGTGCTGGAAGGCTTTCATCGCCTTCACACGCAGGAAGATTTCGCCGGCACGGGCTTGGGCCTGGCCATCTGCAAGAAAGTCGCACGCCTGCATGGCGGCGAATTACTGGCCACGTCTGAGCCTGGCGCAGGCTCGACCTTCAGCCTGCGGCTGCCGAAGTCGGCGGCAGCGACACCGTGAAACAGGTGCCCTTGCCGGTGGCGCTGTCCACCGCGATGGTGCCGCCCAACGTCTGGGTGACGATGTTGTAGACGATGTGCAAACCCAGGCCGCTGCCACCGGAACCGCGGCGGGTGGTGAAGAAGGGGTCGTAGATCCGCGGCAGCACCTCGGCTGCCATGCCGATGCCATCGTCCTGCACCCGCAACTGCACGCCCTCCCCCTCAAGGCTGGCGATGATGCGGACGGTACCCACCTGTCCGTCGGGAAAGGCATGTTCCAGTGCATTGAGCACCAGATTGCTGACCACCTGCGAAAGCGCACCGGCCGCGAGATGCAGCGACACGCCCGGCGGGCAGAGCAACTCCACGCGGTGCGGTGTCGCCTTGATGCGCGGGTGCAGGCTGTGGAGGGTCTCGTGCAGATACACATCGAGATCGATGGTGCGTGTCTCGCGGCTGGTCTGGTCGACCGCCACTTGCTTGAAGCTCTGGATCAGCTCCGCGGCACGTTCGAGATTGCTCAGCACGATCTCGGCGGATTGGCGGCTGGTATTGACGGTATCGAGCAGCTGCGACTTTTTGAGCGTGCCGGCGCTGATCGCCTCGCCCAGCAGCGCCATGCGATCCATCAGATGAGAAGCCGCGGTGACCGCAATGCCCACCGGCGTGTTGATCTCGTGCGCGATACCCGCCACTAGCACGCCGAGCGAGGCCATTTTTTCGGACTGCACCAGCTTGGCCTGGGTGCTGCGCAGGGCTTCGAGCGCGGCCTGGGTTTCGGCCACCTGCTGTTGCAGGGATTGCGTCAGGCTCGCCCGGGCGTCTTCCGCCGCCTTGCGGGCGGTGATGTCGCGCACCACGGCCGCACCGTGGCGCTCGGCGGCCACCGTCACGGCGCCCACAGAGACTTCCAGCACCAGCAGCGTGCCGTCCTGTCGCACACCGCGCCATTCGCGCACGGTGCGGCCCTGCGCCTCGCCGGTGGCAAACGCCAGCAGTTCGGCCGTGGGGCCATCGGCCTCGCCCGGCAACAGGCGGGCCAGAGGCAAGCCGATCAGCTCGCGGATGGGATAGCCGAACATGTCCTCCGCACCGGCGTTGGCACTGACGATGAGACCCTGTGGATCGAAGGTGAGGATGGCGTCCGGGATGGTATTGACGACAGCCGTGACGTCCTCGGCGCGGACGACGGCGGGCTCATCGGCGGGATCGCCTTCCGCGGCGTCGAGCGTGCGCGAGGCCAGCGACTGTGAGGGCAGTTCTTCTTCCAGCTCGTTCCAGCGGTCAAGCAGGCTCAGGCTCAGGGCCTCCAGCTTGCGGGCCGTCTCGGCGCGCTCGGCCTCGGCCCGGCGCGCACGCGCTTCGGCGATGTCGTTCTCATCCGGAAAACTCAGCAGGCCTGCCACGTCCGACGGCAGTGGATCGGCAGCCGCGGGTGCCTCGATGGGCGGCGAGTCCGGCAAATCCGCGGGCACCGGCACCGGCGTCTCTTCCGATGCTTTAGGCGATGGCATGACCGCCACGGGCGCAAGGGTCGGCACTGCAACCGGCAGCGACTCCGGCTCCTCGCGTCCTATGAAGGGGATCAAGCCCCTCAGCGATTTCAGACCCATGGCATCACATCGCCCAGGTACCACCCCGACAGAACACCTCCCGCGACGTGCCACGGCCAGCGGAGGCCGGCTCGTGCACCAGGGGCGCACGGCACGCTGTGAACCGGGCTTGGGGTGTTCGTACTAGCAGTCCACATCGCAAGCGCCTCGACGGAGCGGGCCACCAGTCTGCCACGGCGCGATGGACTCAGGCCTTCTCGCCGCCCAGCGCCGACAGCAGATCGACGAGCAGCGCCGACAGCTCACCAGTCATCAGCGCAAAGTCAGCTTCGAACTGGTCGGCAGCCGAAAGTCCCGCCCCCTCGTCGCCGCCCTGCTCCATCGCCAGCGACTTGACCCGCCGCACCTGGAAGGGCTCGGTGAGCAGCAGGCTCAGGCGATCTTTCCACAACAGGCCGACGCGGGTCGCCAACTTACCGCCGCTGATGTGCTCGCGGATTTCCTTGACAGAAAGATCGTGCCGCAGATAGCGCACGGTGGCCGCTTCTTCGCCCGTGCCTTTCAGCTCGCATTCGCTATCCAGCGCGAACTGGCCCGGAGCATCACCCACGGTCAGCCACTGGGTCATCGCGCCCTGCGGCGACATCTCGGTTTCCAGCCGGGTCACCGGCAGTTCGCCCAGGGTGTTGCGCAGGTGTTCGAGCACTTCTTCTGCCCGCGCAAGGCTGGCGGCATCCACCACCACCCAGCGACCGACGGGGTCGATCCAGGCCCGCGTGACACGGCGCTTGGCAAAGGCGCGCGGCAGCAGCTCGGCAGTGATGCTCTCCTGCAAGTCCCGCAACTGCTTCTTGCCCGGCTTGTAGCCCTGCTTGACCTCCAGATCAATGGCCCGCAACTTGGCTTCTTCTTTGACGACGCTGGAGGGCAGCAGCTTCTGCTCCACGCCCAGCGCAATGAGCAACTGCTTGGCCTGGGAGGCGACCAGGCCGGCATCGCCAGCCGGCGGCACCCAGCCGCGGGTGATGAGGCTCATGCCGGTACAGGGCATCAACGGCTGCTTGGCAAGTGCTGCTTCAAGGGTGCCGGGGGACATCGCCCAGCCAGCAGCGAGACGATAGGCCTGGATGTTCTTGAACCACATGGGTCGGGCTGCTCACGGCACTCAAAAAGGCCGCAGATGATAGTGCAAGCCAGCCCCCGGCAAACCGCCGCGGCTGGCATGGATTTACGGCTTGCCAGACCGACGAGCCTTGCGTCACGCTTGTCGAGGTCAGGTCAAAAACTAGGATTCGCACATGGCAAAGTTCGTGTGGCAACCGCAGGGGCAGGAGCCCATGGCGTTTGCTATCCGACAGGAGCGCGTGGCCGTGGGCCGCGACGCCGGCAACGATATCCGCCTGCCCGAGGCAGCCGTGAGTTCGCGCCATGCCGTGATCATCACCCGCGCCGGGCAGTCCACCGTGCACGACCTCAACTCCAGCAACGGCACCTGGATCAATGGCAAGCGTGTCGAATCACAGGCTCTGCACCACGGCGATGTGGTGCAGTTCGGGCGCCTGTCGATGAAGTTTGTGGATGAGTCCAGCGCCAGCTCCGGCCTGTCGTCATCCGACCGTGGCAGCACGCAGAAAAACGCCACCGTCAGCATTGGCAACCCGAAACTGCCGGAGCCGCCGCCGGCCGCGGTGGCCAAAGTGAACGCCACGGGGCTGTTCAAGGCCACGCCGGCACCCGCACCGCAACAGCCACCCGACGCGCCGGACCTTGCAGAACTCGACCGCCTCATGGGCTCGATCCGCACTTTTCGCAGCAGCGAAGAGCAGCAGAACGCCCAGAAAAAAGAGGAAATGCTGCAGGAGTGGAAAAAGGTGATGAGCTACTGCGCCGCCCTCAAGACCAAGCTCGCCAGCGAGTCGCGTGTGCGCTACTTCGAGATCTCGGACCGCCGCAACGAGGTGGTCATCCGCATCGAGCGGACGCCGGGGCAGCCAACCCAGCTCTTGATGCTGACCTGGGGACACATCGACCAGCGCGCGCACCTGCAGGAAGGCATTTGGCTGCGCCAGCCCTCGTCGGCAGACCGACGCTACGAGAAGTGCAGCGACGTGATGCGCGACCTCGTCACCAGCGTGGCGCATCTGCTGGTCTGAGGCGCTACGCCCGGGCGACCTTTGGCCTTGCCACCGTTGGCTTGGCGGGCTCGCCTGCAGCGACTGCGAGCGGTGATGCATCGACCGGCGTTTTGAGTACCGCCTTCAGCGGCATGACTTTTGGGCTCTGGTTGAGGTGATCCAGAGTCACCCAGCGGATCAACTCGATCCTGCCGTCGCTGTGCTCGGCCAGCGCGGTGCAGCTCTCCACCCAGTCGCCGCAGTTCAGATACGTCACGCCGCCGATGTCACGGATCTCGGCGTGGTGGATGTGCCCGCAGACTACGCCGTCGAGCTTGCGCCGCCTGCACTCGCGGGCCACGGACTCCTCGAACGTGCTCACCACATTCACGGCGGTTTTCACGTGCTGCTTGGCAAACGCCGAGAGGCTCCAGTAGCCCATGCCGACCAGGCTGCGCCCCTTGTTGAACCAGTAGTTGAACCTCATTGCGCTCTCGTAGAGCGCATCGCCAGTCACCGCGATCCAGGCGTGGTAGCGTGTGATTACATCAAAGGCATCACCATGCGTGATGAGCAGGCGGCGCCCGTCCACCGTCTGGTGGATCAGCTCGTTGGCGAAGCGGATGTTGCCGAGGTCGATCTTGAAGCCGACGAACTTGCGCAGGAACTCGTCGTGATTGCCCGTGACGTAATACACCTTGGTGCCGCGCTTGGCCTTGGTGAGCACCTTGCGGATGACGTTGGTGTGCTCCTGCGGCCAGTAGAAAGTGTTCTTGAGCTTCCAGCCATCGATGATGTCGCCCACCAGATACAGGGTGTCGCAGGTGTGGCTTTTCAGGAACTCGACGAGGTGCTCGGCCTTGCAGCCCGGCGTTCCGAGATGAACATCGCTCACCCACACGGTGCGGTAGTGGGTTTTGCCTTCTTCAGGCTTGGCGTTGCCGGGTCTGGCGGTCACTGGCGGGCGGGCCATGCGATGTCTCGGGTGGGTTCACACGACCGTCATTTTCCCCGTAGCTTGTGACGGCGGCGTGACGCGCGCTGTCGGCAACGGGAATCAGCGCGCCCCGTGCAGGGCATGGATGCCAGGTTGACAGCACGCCACCGGCTTCTCACGCTCAACACTCGACTTGATTACCGCCGTCCCCACGCCACCGCCCTTCAACGGCACCCACCAGTTACCCATGCACTATTCCGGAAACATCGAGTTCACCATCCTCAACCGGACCGCCGACGAAGTGACGGCTGAAATGCCGGTCACCGCCGGCATTCTCAACCCCTTCGGTACCGTGCATGCCGGTGCCACACTCTGGTTTGCCGACGTGACCGCGACCATGCTGGTGCTGGAGGGACGCGATGCCACCGCCGGCATGAAGGGGTTTCCGCTCGCCATCAATTTGAACGCCCATCTGGCCGGCAACCAGAGCACGGGCGCATTTTTGGCAACGGCCCGCTACGTGAAGCGCGGCAAAACCGTGAGCGTGGTGAGAACCACCGTCACCGGCAAGGAGGGCCGCCTCATTGCCGAGGTGACCACCAGCCATGTCGCTTCCAGCTGAATCCAGCTTTCAGGAGAAGCAGATGAAACGACTCGCACTCTCCGCTGCGCTCGCGTTTGGCCTGGCGCCTGCCCATGCCGCAACCAAGCCCTGCGAGCAACTGCAGACCGAAATCGCCGCGCAACTCGACAACCTCGGCGTCAAGAATTACGTCCTTGAAATCGTTGCGACCGAAACGGTGACCACGGCGGCCGTGATCGGCAGCTGCGACGGCGGCACCCGCAAGATCACCTACCGCAAGAAGTAGGCAGGCCGACGGTCCGACAGACTGATGGCCGTTAGCGGAACCGTTTTTCGGTGCGCTGCTTCTTCTTGATCTGGCGCTCCGTCAGCACGTTCTTGCGGCCCTTGAAAGGGTTGTCACCCGTCTTGAAGCTGAGGCTGATCGGCACGCCCACGAGCTGGAAGGCCTCGCGGAACTCGTTGATGAGATAACGGTGGTAGCTCGTCGGCAGCTTCTCGGTCTGGTTGCCGTGAACGAGGATCTGGATCGGATTGGTACCGATCTGGTGCGCGTAGCGCAGCTTGATGCGGCGGGTGAGCACCGCTGGCGGGGCGTGCTTGTCGCAGGCTTTTTCCAGCGCGCGGGTCAGCTCCGGTGTGGGGATGTCACGGGTGGTGGCCTCGTAGGCCAGCACCACGTCGTCCATCAGGGCCTTCAGGCCTGAGCCGTGCAGTGCCGAGATGTAGTGCGGCGGCACGAAATCGAGAAACGGCAGCTTGAAATCAACGTCGGTCTTGATCGCCTTGCGCTTGTCGTTGTCCAGGTGATCCCACTTGTTCACGGCCAGCACCATGGCACGGCCGCGCTGGGCAATGAGGCCCATCAGCTTGGCGTCATGAACACCGATCTCGTCGTGGGCATCGGTCATCACGATGACCACATGCGCGCGCTCCACCGCTTGTAGCGCCTTGACGATCGAGAACTTCTCAACCACCTCGCTCACCCGGTTGCGGCGGCGGATGCCGGCGGTGTCGATCAGCTCGTACTGACGACCATCGCGCTCGAAACGCACGCTGATTGCATCGCGCGTGGTGCCGGCGACCTCGCTGGTCAGCAGCCGCGCCTCACCCAGCAAGCGATTGACCAGCGTGGATTTGCCCGCATTGGGTCGGCCGACCACGGCCACCCGGATGATGCCGTCGTCGCCCTCGAAATCCGCTGGCGGCGCATCGACCAGGATGCTTCGAAGCAGATTGCCCAAACCATCACCGTGTTCGGCCGAGATCGGCAGCGGCTCACCGAGGCCAAGCTGGTGAAAGTCGGCCCCGATGGCGGTTTTGGTACGCCCTTCGGCCTTGTTGACCAGCAGCGTCAGCGGCTTGCCGAGTTTGCGCAGGCGCTGGGCGATGGCGAGGTCGGCGTTGGTACAGCCTTCGAGCGCATCCACCAGGAAGAGGATGTGCGTGGCCTCGCTGAGTGCGATCTGCGCCTGCTCCTCGGCCAGCATGGCAAGGGCGTCGTCCTCGTCCGGCGAGAGGCCGCCGGTATCCACCACCATGAAGCCCTTGCCCTCGAAGCGACCCTGGCCGTACTGACGGTCGCGGGTGAGGCCCGGCAGGTCCATCACCAAGGCATCGCGGCTGTTGGTGAATGCATTAAACAGCGTGGACTTGCCGACGTTGGGGCGCCCGACCAGCACGACGACCGGAACGACCGGGCCAGGGGAGATTTCTTCGGGTGCTACGGATGACGCGATTGAATCTGACATGACCATGACCTACCCCCGCGCCCACGCATGGGGACGGGTTGGGGAGAGGGGGAAGCGGCACAAAGCCCCTCTCCCTGACCCTCTGCCGCAGACGGAAGAGGGGAGAAAAAATACAGACTACTTCAGCGTCAGGGCTTCGAGCCGGCCCTCGACGTTGTAGACATACAGCAACTGATCGGTGGCCACCATCGGCGCCAGGATGGGCTCGCGGCCCGCGCGGGTGCGTCCAACGAGCTTGCCGTCGGCAGGATCGAAGAAATGCAGATAGCCCTGATAGTCAGCAACCACCACATAACCCTTGAAAAAGACCGGCGTCGAGAGGCGACGATACTGCAAGACGTCGGTCTTCCATACCGCAGCGCCAGAAGCGGCGTCCAGCGCCCAGAGCAGGCCATCGGCGTCGGCCACGTAGACATTGCTACCGCCCACGGCAAGGCCGGTGCCGGTCTTGATCGCACGGCGCCAGCGACTCTCGCCGTCGTCGGGGTTGATCAGGGTGACATCGCCGCCATAGCTGCTGGCCAGCACGCCATCCGATGTTTCGATGAGCTGCGCGTCGATGTCAGCGAGACGCTCCAGCTCGGTGCGGCCGCTGGGGACCGAGATCGCCTGCTCCCACAGCGGCGCGCCGTCGGCCAGCTGCACGGCAGCGAGGCGACCACTGTCCATGCCCAGCAGCACGCGATTACCAAGCACCAGGGGTGCTGCGATACCCCGCAAGGTCAGCGTGGGCACCGTGCGATCGAAACTCCACAGACGCTTGCCGTCGGCAGCCGAGAGGCCGAACGTGCGGCCATCGATGCTGCGCGCCACCACCACGTTGCCCGCACCCGCCGGTGGGGCGAGTACTTCGCTCGACAGGCTGGCACGCCAGAGCTCTTCACCCGTGGCGCGCTTGAGCGCGATCACTTCGGAGTCCAGTGTGCCGAGCAATACCAGATCGCCCAGCGTCGAGGGACCCGCGCTGAGGCGGGCCTTCAAGTCCTTGCGCCAGAGTTCACGGCCGCTATCCGGAGCCAGCGCCAGCACCCGGCCACCGCTCTCGGCCACGAACAGGCCGTCGCTCTCCAGCAGCGGCCGCAAGCCGGTGGGGCGACCGTCGGCGCCCTTGCCGATGCCCTGCGACCAGACATCGCTGGCGCGCACCTTGGCATCAGCGATGTCCGTGAGCTTGGCCGGCTCGCGAACCTTGGCCTTGGAGGAACAACCAGCCGCCGCGAGGGCCGCCAGCAACGCAATGGCGCAAACACGCAAAGGGTGGCGGCAGTGGGAACGAAAGCTCAAGCGGTTCTCCTGTGACTCATTCATCCAGCTCATTCATCAGGCTGCGTCAGCAAGATCGTCGATCTTGCGCTGCAGGGTCTCGCGATTGGCGGCCGCTTCGTCGCTGGTGGTCAGCGCTTTCTGGAAGGACGCACGCGCCTCCTTGCGGTTGCCCTGCGCCAGCAGGATGTCGCCGCGCAGCTCCTGCAGGAGCGCGGTATAGCTCTCGTCGGCATTGCTGTCGAGCAGCTTCACAGCCTCTTCAAACTTGCCCTGCTGGGCCAGCACACGCGCCTGGCGTAGTTGCGCCAGCGGGCGCAGCGCCTTGTCTTCGGCATTGGCAGCCACCCAGGCGAGCGGCGGCAGAGCTTCATCGAAGCGGCCCTTTTCCACGGCGTGCTGGGCGATCCGCAGCAGGCCTTGGGCGGCGTAAGGGGTGTCGGCAAAGCTGGTCTTGAGCTTGTCGGCAATGCCATTGGCCTCATCGGACTTGTCGGTGAGCAGGGCGGTCTTGAGGTCCTCGAACATGCGAGCCGCTTCAGCACCCCGCCCTGCCTGATGCGCCTTGTATTGATCCCAACCGATGATTCCGGCCAGGCCCAAGATCAAACCGGCGGCCAGTGCCTTCCAGTTTTCCTTCCACCATTGCTTGACGCGCTGGGCCTGGTCTTCGTCGTCGTAGTGCGACACGCTTTGGTCACTCCGTTGCTGGTGGGGTCTAGACCGCAGACACGGTCCAGGGTTTCAGTTCTATGTGGTCAGTCGAGCCGGGCAGCGATGGCGGTGGCCAGTGCCGAGAACGGCACCAGTTGCTCGCCGGTCTTGTCGCCCGGGTGGCTGGGGATCGCGGATTTTACTTGAACCACGCCGGCCGTTAGTTCTGCTTCGCCGAGGACGAGCAGCAGCCGGGCGCCGACCTTCTCGGCCCGACCCAACTGGCTCTTGAGCTTGCCGCCGCCGGCATTGAGCAGCAGACGCAAGTCTGGCAGCTGGTGACGAAGGTCTTCGGCCACGATCCTTGCCCGCCGTTCGGCGGCCTCACCGAGCGTGCAGAAATACACCTGGGGGGCATCGAGCGCCGCTGCTTCGGCCTGCTGCTTTTCGAGCAGCAGCACCAGGCGCTCCACACCACTCGCCCAGCCCACGGCCGGTGAGGGCGAGCCACCGAGCTGCGAAACCAGATTGTCGTAGCGCCCGCCCGCCAGCACCGTGCCCTGGCTTCCGAGTTGGTCGGTGGTCCACTCGAACACGCCGCGGGTGTAGTAATCAAGGCCGCGAACCAGCTGCGGACTCACCTGGTAGCCGATGCCGAGATCTTCCAAGGCCTGCCGCCAGCCATCGAAATGGGCGCGGGATTCGTCTTCGAGATAGGCGGTGAGCTGCGGCGCGTCGGCGACGATTTCCTTGGTGCGCGGCACCTTCGAGTCCAGCACCCGCAGGGGATTGGTGTGCAGGCGGCGCTTGCTGTCCTCGTCTAGTTCGCTCTCGAAGCGCTCCAGGTAGGCGATGAGCGCGGCGCGGTAATTGGCGCGTGCCTCCAGCCCACCCAGCGAGTTGATTTCCAGCTTCAGGCCGCCGATGCCGAGTGCGGTGAGAAAGCGGTGCGAAAAGGCGATGACCTCGGCATCGATGTCCGGCCCGGCCATGCCGTAGGCCTCGACACCCACCTGATGGAACTGGCGATAGCGTCCCGCTTGCGGCCGCTCGTGGCGGAAGGCCGGGCCGGCATACCAGAATCGCTGCTGCTGGTTGTGCAGCAGCCCATGCTCGATCCCGGCGCGCACGGTGCCGGCGGTCAGCTCCGGGCGCAGGCTCACGCTGACCCCATCGCGGTCGTCGAAGGAATACATCTCCTTTTCGATCACGTCGGTCACCTCCCCCACCGCCCGCTTGAAGAGCGTGGTGGCTTCGAGCAGCGGCAAGCGCAGCTCGCCGTAGCCGTAGCGGCTCGCCACATCGGCGGCGGTGGCGAAGACGCGGCGGAACAGTGCAGCCTGAGCCGGCAGCACGTCGTTGAAGCCGCGAAGGGATTGCAGCTTGCTCATGCGACAGCAGCGCGTTGAGCCAACTGCTCACGCACCAGTTTTTCGAGTTCGTCCACGAGGTTCTCGTTGTGAATCTTGTGCTGGATCGCACCGCCGATGTAGATCGAGTTGGGTCGACCACCGGCGACGCCGAGCGTGGCCTCGCGCGCCTCGCCGGGGCCATTGACCACGCAGCCGATGATGGCGAGGTCGATGGGCTCGGTGACGTCTTCGAGCCGCGCCTCGAGCTCGTTGACGGTCTTGATCACATCAAACATCTGGCGGCTGCACGAGGGGCAGGCCACGAGGTTGATGCCGCGATTGCGCAGGTGCAGCGATTTGAGGATGTCCCAGCCCACCTTCACCTCTTCCACCGGGTCGGCGGCGAGCGAGATGCGGATGGTGTCGCCGATGCCCTCGGCCAGCAGCATGCCCAGACCGATGGAGGACTTCACCGCACCGCTACGCAGGCTGCCGGCCTCCGTGATGCCGAGATGCAGGGGCTGGTCGATCAGCTTGGCGAGCTTCTGGTAGGCGTGGACCGTCATGAAGACTTCGCTCGCCTTGAGAGAGACCTTGAAGTCCTCGAAGTTGTGCTTCTTGAGAATCTCGATATGGCGCAGGGCGGATTCCACCAGGGCATCGGCATTCGGCTCGCCGTATTTCTCCTGCAGGTCGCCTTCCAGGCTGCCAGCATTGACGCCGATGCGGATCGGCACGCCGTAGTGACGCGCGCAGGCGATCACTTCGGCGACCTTGGCATCGCTGCCGATGTTGCCGGGGTTGATGCGCAGGCAGTCGGCGCCCATCTCGGCCGCCTTGAGCGCGCACTTGTAGTTGAAGTGCACATCGGCAACGAGGGGCAGATCACCCACCAGTTTCTTGATCTCGCCAAAGGCCTCGCAGGCGGCGATGGTGGGCACCGAGACGCGGACGATGTCCACACCGGCCTTCTTGGCAGCCAGGATCTGCACGACCGTGGCCGCAATATCCTCGGTTTTGGTGTTGGTCATGGTCTGCACCGCGATGGGGGCATCACCACCGACCTTGACCTTGCCCACCGCGATCTGCCGCGACTTGCGCCGCGCAATCACATGCTGCGCCTTCATCGACATGGCAAACCTCGTTACGGCAGCGTGATACGCGCCGTGTTGTCACCGCGACGGAAGGGGGTCGTATCGAACGGCTGCCCCTTGTAGGTGATGGTCACGCCGGGCGCATTGCCGAGAAAAACCACAAAGGGCGGCAAACCATCGAGACCCTGGGTATTACCGGCTTCAACGAGGCCCGAGATCAGCACCTTGCCAGTGGCATCTTTCACTTCGGCCCAAGAGGTGCCGTTGAACTTGATCTGCAAGGCACCGCTACTGGAGGGCGTCACCGGTGCGGCTTGAGGAGCCGGCGGCGGCGTGACGATGGGAGACGTCGTGGTGGCCGTGGCGCTGGGTGCCGCAATGGCGGGCGCTGGCGTCGCCGTGACAGGCTCAGGCGCGACTTCGGGTGCCACCGGAGTGACGGGCCCGGGTTCCGGCTGCGGTTGACCCTGGGTTGACTCCGGTGCGGGCGTGACGGGCGTCGATGGCGCGGTCACCACGGGCGCGGCCGGTGGTTCGGCACTGCGATTCTTGCCCCAGAAAGCCATAGCACCGATCAGCAACCCCAGCAGCACAATGCTGATCGCGGTGGTAACGCTGACTCGACGACCGCTGCCGAGGTCCGCACCACCAGCGAGGATGAGCTTGGAGGGCGATGGTGGTGCGCGGTGGCCTGCGACGCGGTCGTAGGCGGCGATCAGGTCGGCTTCCAGCACCGGCAGCACCTTGCTGAGCTTGCGGTAATAGCCGCGCACATAGACCGGCTCGTTGAGGTGAGCAAAATCGTCACGCTCCAGCGCATCCAGCGTGGGGCGGGCGAGCTTGATCTGGGCAGACAGGTCGTCGAGCGAGAGCTTGGTTTTTTCGCGCGCTTGGCGCAGCAGACGACCAGGGCCCTGTCCGGCCTGGCTGGATGAGGGAAGCTCGTTGTGCAGATCAGTGATGCCAGTCATGGGCCGCTTGAATTGGACGACTACTTGGATGCGTGGATTGTAGACGCCAAGCGCATCGACGGTCAGGGAAACTCGCGCTGCATCTGCTGTGTGAGCTTGTTTACAGCGTCCTGGTCGCCCAGGTTTCGCTCGGCCTTGATGGCGAGACGCAGCGACTCGGCGGAGGGCTTGGCGACACGGTCGCGGCGCTGGATGAAGGCGCGCACCTTCAGCCAGTCTTCCTTCTTGCTCGCCAGCGAGGCGAGTTGTAGCAGCGCCTCGGCGTTCGCCGAGTTGAATTCGAGCGCCTGACGAAAGTACTGCTCGGCGCGGTCCACCATGTTCGCGCGGTTGGCGCAGACGCCGGCATTGATCAGCGCAGCATCTGGGGCGTTATAGCTCTTGTCGCGGGCGACGCTCTCGAACAGTTCGAGCGCCTCCTTGGTACGGCCTCGCTCGCATTCGAAGATCGCGTAGTTATTGCGGGTGAACAGATCGCTGGAGTCGAGCGAGATGGCGCGGCGGTAGTGCTTGATCGCTTCGGCGTCATCGCCGCGCTGCGAATACAGCAATGCCAGCGTGGAGTGCGCCGGCGCATAGCGATCGTTCTGCGATAGCGCGCGCTTGGCCTTTTCCATCGCCAGGTCGTAGTTGCCCTTGCGGGCGTATTCCATGGCCAGCGACGTATTGGTGCGGGCCGCCTCGTCGAGATTGGTCTCGTTGCCCTCCCCGCCCGTCGTCACACAGGCCACCAGCAGCAGGGGCAATAACAGGCTGAAATACTTCATGCAGCCGCCGCGACCCAAGGGCTGGAAACTCGGCGCGGACAGCATTCGCAGCCGCCGCTTCAGCGGAAGAAGCGAGAGTCGCGAAGACGGCGAGAAGCTCATTTGCAGCCGCTGCTTCAGCGGAAGAAGCGAGAGTCGCGAAGACGGCGAGAAGCTCATTCGCAGCCGCTGCTTCGCGGCGGGTCTGCTCATGAGCTCACCTGCACCGCAATATTGGCCAGACGGTTCTTCTGCTTTGACATCACTTCACCCACCAGCTGGCCGCAGGCGGCGTCGATGTCGTCGCCACGGGTCTTGCGGGTGGTGCAGACGATGTCGCGGCTGCGCAGGTAGTCGGCAAAGGCGCGGATGCGCTCCGAAGGCGAGCGCTTGTAGCCGGCCTTCGGGAAGGGATTGAAGGGGATGAGGTTGATCTTGGCCGGCAGATTACCCAGCAGGCGGGCCAGCTCCTTGGCGTGGCCGAGCGAATCGTTGACGCCATCGAGCATCACGTATTCGTAGACGATGTGCGCCTTGGGGCCCTTGCGCTGGGTGTAGCGGTGGCAGGCATCCATCAGCTCGCCGAGCGGATACTTGCGGTTGATCGGCACCAGCTCGTCGCGCAGGTCGTCGTTGGGTGCGTGCAGCGACACAGCCAAAGCCACATCCACGTCTTCGCGCAGGCGATCCATGAACGGCACGAGGCCGGAGGTGCTGACGGTGACGCGGCGCTTGGAAAGCCCAAAGCCGAAGTCATCGAGCAGGATGCGGATGGCGGTGACCACCGGCTGGTAGTTGGCCATGGGCTCACCCATGCCCATGAACACCACGTTGCTGATGACGCGCTCGTTCTGGAAGTCGCTGCCGAGTGCCTTCGCCACGAACCAGACCTGGGCGATGATTTCCGCCGTGGTCATGTTGCGGTTGAAGCCCTGCTTGCCGGTGGAGCAGAAAGAGCAGTCCATCGCGCAGCCGACCTGCGAGCTGATGCAGAGCGTGCCGCGATTGTCTTCGGGGATGTAGACGGTTTCGACGGCATTGCCGCCGTCCAGCCGTAGTACCCATTTGCGGGTGCCATCGGTGGAGGTTTGTTCGGCGATCAGTTCCGGCGTCTGGATCGAAAACCAGCCCTTCATCTTCTCGCGCAGGTCTTTTGCCACGTTGGTCATGCCGTCGAAGTCATCGAGACCCCGACGGTAGATCCATTGCATCACCTGATCGGCGCGGAAGGGTTTCTCCCCCCGCTCCGCAAACAGCGCGCGCAGGCCAGCGCGATCCAGACCAAACAGATTGACTGTCGGCAGGGTCGCGGTGGCTACAGGCGCGCTATCGCTCATGCCTTAGCGGGTGCGCGGGCAGACTTCCGTCGAGCGGAAGAAGTAGGCGATCTCGATCTTCGCGTTCTCGAGCGAGTCCGAACCGTGGGCAGCGTTCTCGTCGATCGAGTCGGCGAAATCGGCGCGGATGGTGCCGGGGGCGGCGTTCTTGGGGTTGGTAGCGCCCATCACGTCGCGATACTTGAGCACCGCGTTCTCGCCTTCGAGCACCATCGCCATCACCGGGCCGGAGATCATGAACTTGATCAGGTCACCGAAGAAGCCACGCTCTTTATGGACGGCGTAGAAGCCTTCGGCCTCGCTCTTCGAGAGGTGGATCATGCGCGCAGCGACGACCTTGAGGCCGGCGTCTTCGAGGCGCTGGATGATCGCGCCGATCTTGTTCTTGCCGACCGCGTCGGGCTTGAGGATGGAGAAAGTCTGTTCGATGGCCATGTGTCGTAGTCCTGCTGCTGGGGGTTGAGCGCGCTGCCCTCGAAACCGTCCGGGGCTGACTCAAAATCGAGCCTAAAAACGTCGCGGGGCGCGATTGTAGCGCAGGCCAGGGTTCAATTGACGCAGCGCAGCATGAGCGTAGCCCTTGAGTCAGGCTGGGGGCGGCCACAGCTATTAGCCTGTCTACACGCCCTGCCCCAAGCTCCCGCCATGCCCCTCGTCATCGCCCGTCCCGAGGGCCTCTACTGCCCGCCGGGCGATTTCTATATCGACCCCTGGCGACCCGTGGATCGCGCCGTCATCACCCACGGCCACAGCGATCATGCGCGGCGCGGCAATACCCAATACCTCGCGGCGGCACCGGGCGCGGGCATCCTGCGCAAGCGGCTGGGCGAGGACATCAGCTTGCAGACCCTCGCCTATGGCGAGCAGATCACCCATCACGGCGTAAGGCTCAGTCTGCATCCCGCCGGCCATGTGCTGGGCTCGGCTCAGGTGCGGCTGGAGCATGGCGGCGAGGTCTGGGTGGCTTCCGGCGATTACAAGACCGAGGACGATGGCACCTGCGCCCCTTTCGAGCCGGTGCGCTGCCATACCTTCATCACCGAATCGACCTTCGGTCTCCCGATCTACAAGTGGCTTCCGCAACCGGAATTGTTCGCCGACATCAACGCCTGGTGGCGCGCCAATGCCGAGGCAGGCCGCAGCAGCGTGCTGTTCTGCTACGCCTTCGGCAAGGCGCAGAGAGTGCTTTCGGGGCTGGATGCCAGCATCGGTGCCATCGTCTCGCACGGAGCCGTCGAACCACTTAGCCAGCTCTATCGCGAGGCCGGTGTCGCCCTGCCGCCGACCCAGTATCTGAGCGAGATCACCGACGCCGCCACCCTGCGTCGCGCCATGGTGCTGGCCCCGCCTTCCGCCGCCGGCAGCCCCTGGATGAAACGCTTCGGCGACTACGCCGATGGCTTCGCCAGTGGCTGGATGCAGCTGCGCGGCACCCGCCGTCGGCGCGGGGTGGATCGCGGCTTCGTGATGTCCGATCACGCCGACTGGCCTGGCCTGCAAAAGGCAATCATGGCCACTGGCGCCGAGAACGTGTTCGTCACCCACGGACAGGTCAACGTGATGGTGCGCTGGCTGCAGGAGCAGGGCCTGCAGGCGCAGGGCTTCACCACCGAATACGGCGACGAGGAGGCTGAGCACCTCGCCGTCGCGGGTGCGGAAGTCGCCAAGGTGGAGGCCGAATGAAGGCCTTCGCCGATCTCTACGCGCGGCTGGACGCCACCACCCGCAGCAACAGCAAGCTCTCCGCATTGCAGGAGTACTTCGCCTCCGCCCCGCCGGAAGACGCCGCCTGGGCGGTCTATTTTCTGGCCGGCGGCCGGCCGCGCCAGCTCGTCCCCACCAAGGCCCTGCGCGCGCTCGCCCTGCAGGCCTCCGGCCTCGCCGAATGGCTGTTCGAGGAGAGCTACCAGGCGGTGGGCGACCTCGCCGAAACCATCACCCTGCTGCTGCCCGACACCGAGGCCAGCGACCACGATGGCCTGGCCGTCTGGGTGCAGGACAAGCTGCTACCCCTGCGCGGCACTCCGCCCGATCAGGTCGTACCGCGCCTGCTGCCGCTGCTGCAGGGGCTGGATCGGAAGAGCCAGCTGGTCTGCATCAAGCTCATCACCGGCAGCTTCCGCGTCGGCGTCTCGAAACTCCTGGTGACGCGTGCGCTCTCGGCCCTGAGCGGAGTCGATGCCAAGCGCATCGCGCAGCGGCTGGTGGGCTACACCGACGTCAGCGCCCGGCCCACCGCAGCCCAGTACCTGCGGCTGATTGCCGAGGCCGGCGAGGGGCAGCCCGACGAGCGCGATCTGGGGCAGCCCTACCCCTTCTTTCTCGCCCATCCACTCGCCCTCGACGTCGCCGAGTTCGAGGCGCAGATCGGCCCGGTGAGCGACTGGCAGGTGGAGTGGAAATGGGACGGCATCCGTGCCCAGCTGGTGAAGCGTGGCGGCCAGTTGTGGGTCTGGTCGCGCGGCGAGGAGCTGGTGACTGATCGCTTCCCCGAACTCGACGCGCTGGCCGCCGCACTGCCTGATGGCACGGTGATCGACGGCGAGCTGGTGGCCTACCTGGACGGCCAGGTGCAGCCCTTTGGCCTCTTGCAGCAGCGCATCGGCCGCAAGCTGCTGAGCGCAGCCATCCTCAAGAAAGCCCCGGTCGCGGTGCTCGCCTACGACCTGCTGGAATGGCAGGGCCTGGACTACCGGCAGCAAGCACAGCAGGCCCGGCGCGCGCAGCTGGAGGAAGTGGTGACCGCGGCCGCACAGCCGATGCTGACGCTCTCGCCGCTGCTGCAAGCCGCGCGCTGGGCCGACTACGCCCTGCAGCGCGAAGAGTCTCGCGGGCGCGGTGTGGAAGGGCTCATGCTGAAGAAGCGCGATGCGCACTACGGCGTCGGCCGCACCAAGGACGTTGGTGTGTGGCTCAAGTGGAAGATCGAGCCCTATCGCGTCGATGCTGTGCTCATCTACGCCCAGCGCGGCCACGGCCGCCGCGCCAGTCTCTACAGCGATTTCACCTTCGCAGTCTGGGATGCGCCGCAGGGTGCTGTCGAGCGCAAGCTGGTGCCCTTCGCCAAGGCCTATTCGGGCCTCAGTGATGAAGAGATGCGGCAGGTGGATGCGGTGATCCGCAAGACCACCATCGACAAGTTCGGCCCGGTGCGCAGCGTCACGCCCACGCTGGTGTTCGAGCTGGGTTTCGAGGGCATTGCCTCAAGTCCGCGCCACAAGAGCGGCATCGCGGTGCGCTTCCCCCGCATGTTGCGCTGGCGGCTGGACAAGCCCGTTACCGAGGCCGATACGCTGGATACCTTGCGCGCGCTGATGCCGCCTGCGAGTGTCGCTGCATGAAGCCTGCGCAGGCGTGGTTTGCACAACAGGGCTGGAAGCCTTTCCCCTTTCAGCAAGAGGTGTGGAAGGCAGTGGCCGAGGGCCATTCCGGCCTGCTGCACGCGACGACGGGCGCTGGCAAGACCTACGCCGTGTGGCTGGCGGCACTCAATCGATTTGCGACCGGTGCGGCTCCTCAAGACGAGACCAGCAAGCGCCGCCGCAAGCCCACCGCCCCGCCGCTGACGGTGCTGTGGATCACCCCCATGCGCGCGCTCGCCGCCGATACCGAGCGCGCCCTGCAAGCCCCGCTCACCGCGCTCGACCTGCCGTGGACGGTGGGCGTGCGTAGCGGCGACACCACGAGCAGCCAGCGCGCCAGGCAGTCCCGCCAGTTGCCCACCGTGCTTATCACCACGCCAGAGAGCCTGAGCCTGCTGCTGAGCCGCGCCGATGCCGCGACCCTCTTCGCGCAGGTCGGCATGGTGGTGGTGGACGAGTGGCACGAGCTGATTGCCAACAAGCGCGGCGTGCAGCTGCAACTCGCCCTCGCCCGCTTGCGCCAGTGGCAACCAGCCCTCATCACCTGGGGCCTTTCCGCCACGCTTGGCAATCTGCCGCACGCGCTGGAGGTGCTGGTGCCGCAGGGCGGCGGGCAGCTGGTGCAGGGCAAGCTCAGCAAGACGCTGCTGATCGACACGCTGCTGCCGAAGGGCATCGAACGCTTCCCCTGGGCAGGCCACCTGGGCCTGCGCCTGCTGCCGCAGGTGGTGGAAGAGCTGGAGCAAAGCGCCACGGCGCTGGTCTTCACCAACACCCGCTCGCAATCCGAGCTGTGGTACCGCGCCCTCGTCGAAGCCCGCCCCGACTGGGCCGGCCTCATCGCCCTGCACCATGGCTCGCTGGATCGCAGCGTGCGCGACTGGGTGGAGCGTGCGCTGAAAGACGGCAGCCTCAAGGCCGTGGTCTGCACCTCCAGCCTCGATCTCGGCGTGGACTTTCTGCCCGTCGAGCGGGTGTTGCAGATCGGCTCGCCCAAGGGCGTGGCGCGGCTCATGCAGCGGGCGGGCCGCAGCGGCCACGCGCCGGGGCGCACCTCGCGGCTCACGCTGGTGCCGACCAACAGTCTCGAAATCATCGAGGCCGTGGCCGCACAGGACGCCATTGCGGCCCGGCAGATCGAGCCGAGGCAATCCCCGGAGCAGCCCTTCGATGTGCTGGTGCAGCACCTCGTCACCATCGCATTGGGCGGTGGCTTCAGGGCGGAGGCGCTCTTTCAGGAAGTGCGCAGCAGCTACGCCTACCGAAACCTGAGTGAAGCCGACTGGCAATGGGCGCTCGCCTTCGTGCGCCACGGCGGCAGCTCGCTCGCCGCCTACCCGGACTACCGCCGCGTGGTGCCGGACGACACCGGCCTGTGGCAGGTGCCCGATGCGCAACTCGCACGCCGCCATCGCCTCAGCATCGGCACCATCGTCAGCGACGCCAGCATGGTGCTGAAGTTCGTCAGCCGCGGCGGCAAGGCGCTGGGCATGGTGGAAGAGAGTTTCATCGCGCGGCTGAAACCCGGCGATCACCTGCTGTTTGCCGGGCGCACGCTGGAGCTGGTGCGCGTGCACGAGATGGTCGCCTACGTGCGCCCCGGCAAGGGCAAACAACCAGCCGTGCCGCGCTGGGCGGGCGGCAAAATGCCGCTCAGCAGCGAACTCGCGCACGCCGTGGTGGCGCGCATGGATGCCGCAGCACAGGGCGTGTTCGAGGGCGCAGAGATGCAGGCCGTGAAGCCGCTGCTGGAGGTGCAACAGCGCTGGTCCACCCTGCCCACCACGCGCATCCTGCTCGCCGAAACCCTCAAGAGCCGCGAGGGCTGGCACCTGTTCCTCTACCCCTACGCCGGGCGCAATGTGCATCAGGGCCTGGCGAGTCTGCTGGGTTGGCGGTTGGGGCAGCAGCAGCCGCGCAGCTTCTCGATTGCCGTCAACGACTACGGTTTCGAGCTGCTCTCGCCGGTCGAGATCGACTGGCCGCAGGCCCTCACGGCCACACTCTTCAGCGCGGACAATCTGCTCGCCGATGTGTTCGCCAGCCTCAACGCGAGCGAGCTGGCGCAGCGGCGCTTTCGCGAGATCGCACGCATCGCGGGTCTGGTGTTTCAGGGCATGCCCGGCGCACCCAAGAGCACGCGGCAGGTGCAGGCCTCGTCCAAATTGTTCTTCGACGTGTTCCGCCAATACGATCCCGAAAACCCCTTGCTGAGCCAGTCGCAGCAGGAAGTGCTGGGGCAGGAGTTGGAGGTCGAACGCCTGCGCGCCACCCTCACGCAGATGCTGGCGCAGACCCTGCAATGGCAAGCCTTGCAGCGCCCCAGCCCGCTGGCCTTCCCGCTCTTGGTCGAGCGCCTACGCGAAACGGCCAGCACCGAGAAGCTGGCCGATCGCGTCGCGCGCATGGTGGCGGACCTTGAAAAGGCCGCAGGTGGTGAAGCCTACGCACCGCCCGATACCGCAGCGGATCGCAGCCGCTTTGAAGGCCTCGCACCACCCGCTCCACCCGCAAGGCGCGAGCGTCGCACCCGTCGCACGCCGCGCCGATGAGCACGCACTGCATCAGCGAGATTGCGGGTTGCGAGCTGTGGTTGCTGGCCGACAAGGCGCTGTACTGGCCGCAGGAGAAGCTGCTCTGCATTGCCGATGTCCATTTCGGCAAGGCCGCCACCTATCGCGCGCTGGGCCAGCCAGTGCCGGCGGGCACGACCGAGCACAACCTGCGGCGGATGGATGCCCTGCTCGCGCTTTATGACGTGCAGCACCTGGTATTTCTCGGCGATTTTCTACACGCGCCCAAGGCCCATGCGCCAGCGACCCTGGCCGCGCTACACGCCTGGCGACAGCAACACAGCGCCCTGCGGATCACGCTGATTCGCGGCAATCACGACCACCGTGCCGGCGACCCACCCGCCAGTCTCGGCATCACGATCGTCAACGAGCCGCTGGTAATGGGGCCGCTGCGCCTACGGCACACGCCGAGTGAGGAAGACGACGGCCATGTGATTGCGGGGCACGTCCACCCGGTCATCACCCTGCAAGGCCGTGGCCGACAAGTGCTGCGCCTGCCCTGCTTCTACAGCACCGCCCGCTGCACGCTGCTGCCCTCGTTCGGGGCGTTCACGGGGGGATATGGCATTGCGCCGGAGGCCGGCAGCCAGGTGTTCGTGACGGATGGCAGCGGCATCTGGCCGCTGCCAGTGCGCTAGACGGCGAAGCTCTCGCCGCAGCCGCACTCGCCCTTCACGTTCGGGTTGATGAACTTGAAGGCCTCGTTGAGGCCGTCGCGCTGGAAGTCCAGGGTGATGCCATCGAGCTTGTCGAGCTGCTCGGTCTTGACGACAACCTTCGCGCCCTCGGTCTCGAACACCTGATCACCCGGCTCGATGCTGTCGGCGTAGTCGAGCACATAAGCCCAGCCAGAGCAGCCGGATTTCTTCACGCCCAGGCGCAGACCCACGCCGGAGCCGCGCTTGGCGAGCTGGGCATTGATGCGTTTGGCGGCAGGGGCAGTAAGCTGGATCATTGGAGAGCAATCGACTTGAGGGCGTCTTCGCCCATGAGAGCACAGTGGAGCTTGTCGTCGGGGATTTCAAGCGCGCGACGCAGGTCGGCAGTGCTCAAAGCGCGCAGTTCGGCCGGCGATTTGCCTATCGCCTGCGCAGCCAGCCAGTGGCCGACCGCAATGCCGACCGGGCAGCCAAAGGCCGTGAAGCGCGCCTCGGCCACCTGCCCTTCGCGCAGGCGCAGGTGCAGCGCGAGCCAGCTGGCGCTGGCGCGATTCTCGACCCGGACTGTCTGCAGCCCAGGGGTGCCAGGAGCGAACTCGCCGCTATTGCGGGTGGCTTCGACGAACTGCGCCCAGACCGGCGCCGGATAGTCGAAGACGTTGTCGCTGACCGGTGCCACCGTCGCTGCACTGGTCTCGCCGCTGATATCGCGCAGCCACAGCACCGCGTCGATCACCTGCTGGGCGGCAGTGTCGATCTGTGCCTCGCTGGTCGCACGCCCCAGCGAGAATCGCAGGCTGGCATTGGCCAGCGCATCGTCGCGGCCGAGTGCGCGCAGCACGTAGCTAGGCTCACGCGTCGCGCTCGAACAGGCCGAGCCGGAAGACACCGCCAGCGCCGGCAGCATCGCCCGTAGCGCTTCGCCTTCCACGCCCTCGAAGCTAACGTTGAGCACATGGGGTGCCACCGCACCGGTGCCATTGCGATGCACACGCGGCAGGGCCTGCAGGCGTATCCACAGGCGGTCACGCAGGGCGCCGATGCGCGCGGCATCGTCAACGAGCCGCGAGGCGGCGAGCGCGAACGCCGCACCCATGCCGACGCATTGATGAGGTGCGAGTGTGCCGCTGCGCATGCCCTGCTCGTGGCCACCACCGTGCAACTGGGGTGCCACCCGCGCACGGGGGCGCTTGCGCACGAACAAGGCCCCGATGCCCTTGGGGCCGTAGATCTTGTGGGCGCTGAGCGAGAGCAGGTCGATGGGCGTGGTCGCCAGATCAATCGCCAGCTTGCCCGCCGCCTGCACCGCATCGACATGCAGCAGCACGCCACGCTCGCGCAGCAGCGGCGCAAGCTTTTCCACCTCGTTGATGGTGCCCAGCTCGTTGCTGACCCACATCAGCGAGACCAGCACGGTCTGCGGCGTCAGCGCGTCGATCACCTGTTGCGCGGTCACGCAGCCATCAGCACCCGGTTTGAGATAGGTCACGCGCAGCCCGCGCGCGCCGTATTGCGACTCCAGATGCCGGCAGGTGTCGAGCACGCACTTGTGCTCGGTCTTGCTGGTGACGATGTGCGCGTTGTCGAGACCGCGAAACTCCAGTGCGCCCTTGATGGCGAGATTGTTGGCCTCGGTGGCACCACTGGTCCAGATGATTTCTTCCGCCGTCGCCCCAATCAGCGCCGCCACCTGCGCCCTCGCCGACTCGACCGCCTTTTTCGCGGCTCGCCCCGGGCCGTGGTCGCTGGCGGGATTGGCGAAGGCATTCGTCAGGTAAGGCTGCATCGCCGCCAGTGCTTCGGGGGCGAGCGGCGTGGTGGCGGCGTAGTCGAGATAGATCATGCCGCCTGCCCTGCAAAACCCCGGAGCGCGTCGAGAAAACCCGTGACGTCCTCGGCGGTATTGCCCTTGCCAAGGCTGACCCGCACGGCACCCTTGGCTTCCGCAGCCTCGACACCCATCGCCAACAGCACATGGCTGGGTTCGCCGCTGCCGCTGGCACAGGCCGAACCAGAGCTCACGGCAAATCCCTTGCGGTCGAGGTGCATCAGCAGCGCCTCGCCGTCCCAGCCGGCCAGCGCGAACTGGGTGGTGTTGGCCAGGCGCTGGCTCTCAGCCCCGAACAGCCGCACCGACGGTATCGCCCTCAGGCCATCTTCCAACTGCTGACGCAGCGCCAGCACCTGGCTCGTACGCGCCTCCAACTCCAGCATGGCCAGCTCGGCGGCAGCACCAAAGCCGACGATGGCCGGCAGGTTTTCGGTGCCGCCGCGCAGGCCGCGCTCCTGCGCGCCCCCGTGCAGCAGGGGCTTGAGATCGACCTCGGCTTTCACCACCAGGGCGCCGATCCCCTTGGGGCCGTACAGCTTGTGGCTGGACAGCGTGAGCAGATCGGCACCGGATGTCGCCATCGACAGCGGCAGCTTGCCCGCGGCCTGAGTGGCATCGACATGCAGCCACCCACCGGCGGCATGGACCAGCGGGGCTGCGCGGGCGGTATCTTGCAGCACGCCGGTCTCGTTGTTGGCGCGCATCAGGCTCGCCACCCTCACCGGGCCGGCGTCGCACTGCGCCGCGAATCGCGGCCAGTCGATGAGGCCATCCGCCTGCACGGCAATGGCCTGGACGGTCCATCCCTCGGCCTTCAGGCTTTCTGCGGCTTCCATCACCGCCGGGTGCTCGGTGGCCCCATAGAGCACCCGACCTGGCGGCTGCCCTGCGCACAGACCTTTCAAGGCAAGGTTATTGGCCTCGGTACCCCCGCTGGTCCAGATCAACTCCTGCGGCTGGGCACCCACGAGGGCGGCCACCTGGGCACGCGCGCGTTCCACGCCATCTCGGGACGCACGGCCAAAGCGGTGCAGGCTGGAAGGATTGCCGTACGGCCCGCTCAAGTAGGGCAGCATCGCCTGCACCACGCGCGGATCGACCGGCGTGGTGGCGTTGTGGTCGAGATAGACCGGCATGGCTATCGAGCCTTCCCGCCAAACTCTCCGCAGTCGTTGCCGAGCTCGATCTTTGCCGCGGTGCCGATCGGCTCGATGAAGGTATCCGGCCCCGCCTTGAGCGCCTGCACTTCGGCCTGCAGCGCCTGCACATGGCCCAACAGGGCGCGGATGGCGTTGGCGACCGGGTCCGGCATGTCCTTGGTGATGCCATACGCATCAAAACCGTGGCTTGCCGCCTCACCGGCATCGCTGATGATGCGGGCCGGGATGCCCACCGCGGTCGCACCGGGCGGTACGGCCTTCACCACTACCGCATTGCTGCCAATGCGAGCGCCCTCGCCCACCGTGAAGCTGCCCAGCACTTTCGCACCGCCACCAATCACCACGCCGTTGGCGAGTGTGGGGTGGCGCTTCACGCCCTTGTCCAGACTGGTGCCGCCAAGTGTCACGCCCTGGTAGATGGTGCAGTCATCGCCGATCACGGCTGTCTCACCAATGACCACGCCCATGCCGTGATCGACGAACAGGCGTCGCCCGATCACAGCACCCGGGTGAATCTCGATACCGGTCAAGCCACGGGCGATGTGGCTGTTGACGCGGGCGAGCCACTTGAGGCCGTGCGTCCATAGCCAGTGCGAAACGCGATGACCCCAGACCGCATGCAGTCCGGGATAGCAGGTCACGATTTCCAGCACTGAGCGCGCCGCGGGGTCGCGCGCACGGATGTTGTGGATGTCCTCTGCCAGTCGCGCGAACATGTCTTACTCCTCGCTGCCGGTCGGCAGCACGCGGCGCCGCTTGGGTTTCTCGACCGTGGTCAGCACACCGCGCAGCAGATTCAGTTCGTTGAGATCCGGCTGCGCGCGGTTGAACAGCGTGCGCAGCCGGCGCATGAGCAGACGTGGGTTGTTGGGGTCCAGAAACCCGGTCATCAGCAGCACCCGCTCCAGATGCTCGTAGAACTGCTCGGTCTGCTCGGCCGTTGGTGGCTGATACAGGGGGTTGTCGGACTTGATCGACACCCGCGGCTGCTCGGTGATGGCGGCGCGGCGCAGCGCGTAGCACATCACCTGCACCGCCTGGGCGAGGTTGAGGGAGCTGTAGCCGGGGTTGGTGGGGATGGCCACCACGGCATTGCAGCGGTCGAGCTCCTCGTTGGTGAGCCCACTCTGCTCATAGCCGAACACCAGGGCGACGCGACCGTGCTGGCTGATTTCCTTCGCCTTTTCGGCAAAGGCCTCCGGCGTGAGTGGCTCGTCGCCGAGATGCCGCGCACGCGCCGAGGTACCAACGACCCAGGCGCAATCACTGACGGCTTCTTCCAGCGTGGCGACAACGGGGGCCTCGTCGAGCACGTTCAGCGCACCACTTGCCTGCGCGCGGGCCTGCGGGTGCGGAAAGCGCTCGGGGTTGACCAGTGCGAGGTCGCGCAGCCCCATGGTCATCATGGCGCGCGCGGCAGCGCCGATGTTGCCGGGATTCTGCGTGCGGCTGAGCACAATGCGGATGTTGGAAAGGCGCGGATCGAACAGCTCGTCGAAGCGCACGGACGGGTTGGTGACTGGATTTCTCGACATGCGTGGTATTCTAAACCCTCGCTCTTTCAAGGCTTTGCAGATGGAACCTCTTGCCAACGTGGGCTTGCTCGCGGCGCGCGCCGCTGGCAACTACATCATGCGCAACTTCGACCGGGCGGACTCGCTCAAGGTCGAGCGCAAGGGCCTGAGCGACTTTGTGACGCAAGTGGATCGTGGTGCCGAAGCAGAAATCGTCAAGATCATCCGCAAGCACTATCCGCACCACGCAATTCTCGGAGAAGAAGGCGGCGCGTCCGGCTCGGATGACGAGGTGCGCTGGATCATCGACCCGCTCGACGGCACCACCAATTTTCTGCACGCCCTGCCGCATTTCGCGGTTTCGATTGGCGTGGAAGTGCGCGGCCGCCTGGAGCACGGGGTGGTTTATGCCCCCGCCACACAAGACCTCTACGTAGCAAGCCGAGGTAGCGGCTGCACGCTCAACAACAAGCGCGTCCGCGTGAGCAAGGTCAATACCTTGGAAGACGCTCTCGTCGGCACCGGCGTGCCGATCCGCAAGCCGGAGCTGCTCGACAGTTACCTGCCGATGATGCGTCGGGTGGCCGAGAACACCTCCGGTCTGCGGCGCGCCGGCGCGGCCGCCCTTGACCTCGCTTATGTGGCAGCCGGACGGCTGGACGGATTCTTCGAGATGAACCTGAAGCCCTGGGATATCGCAGCCGGCATTGTGCTGGTACAGGAAGCAGGCGGCGCAGTGACCAGTCTGGTGCCGGGCAATGACCTGCTGGCGCACGGGCATATTCTCGCCAGCAACAACAAGCTGCTGGGCCCGCTGAAAGATCTGGTCGGCACCTTCACGCCCATCCAGACAGCCTGAGACGCTGCAACAAAAAAGGGCCGCGATGCGGCCCTGTTTTGTTTCGCCCTGCGATTCAGGGCAGTTCGTCCACCTCGGTCTTCTCCGGCGGCAGCAGGTCCTCGCGCGACACGCCCAGCACCACGGCCAGCCCAGTCGAGACGTAGATCGAGGAATACGTTGCCACGATCACGCCGACGAACAGTGCGGACGCGAAGCTGTGCACGCTCTTGCCGCCCACAGTGAGCAGCGCGGTCAGCACCAGCAGGGTCGTCAAGTGGGTGATGACAGAGCGGAGCAAGGTCTGGTTCACCGACAGGTTCACCACATCCAGAATCTCCATCCGGCGCAGGCCGAGCAGGTTTTCGCGCACGCGGTCGAAAATGACGATGGTCTCGTTGTTGGAGTAGCCGATCAGCGCCAGGATCGCGGCGACGGTGGTCAGATCAAACTCGATCCAGGTGAGCGAGAGAAAACCCAGCACCATGATCGCATCGTGGATGAGCGCTGCCACGGCACCGACCGAGAACTTCCACTCGAAGCGCAGGGCGATGTAGACCATGATGCCGATAAAGGCCAACAACAACGCTAGCGCACCATCGCGGGTCAGCTCGTCACCCACCTGTGGCCCGACGAACTCGATGCGACGCAGGGTCACTTCCGGCTCGCTGGTTTTCAGCGCATCGATAATGATGGTGCTCACCTTGGCGGAGTTGGTTTCCTCAGTTGGCGGCAGGCGGATCAGCACGTCCTCGCTGGTACCGAAGAACTGCACCACCGGGTTTTCATAGTTGGCCCGCGCGAGATTGGCGCGCACCGAATCCAGTTCGACCGCCTTGGGGTAATGCACTTCCACCAATACGCCGCCGGTAAAGTCGATACCGAAGTTGAGGCCGCGGAACAGCACCAAGAGGATCGAAGCCACCGTGAGGATGGAAGACACCCACAGGCCCGTCTTGCGCTGAGCCATGAAGTTGATGGTGGGAACGCCGGAGAACATTTTCATACTGCACCTCTCGTTTGGATTGCATTCGCCATCCCTGGCGCGACTTCACCTTGCTCAGCGACTTCCGGGCCAGCCGTCCATGGCCGGTCTGAAAACAGGCGCGAGCAGTGCTCGCCTACCGCGGCGATTTTCACCAGATGGGTAAATCTTTCATGCGGGCGCGACGCCCGAACACGAGTTGCGCCAAGGCCCGTGAACCCACGATCGCGGTGAACTGTGACGTCAAGATGCCGATGGCCAGCGTGATGGCAAAGCCCTTCACCGGCCCGGCGCCCAGCGCGAACAGCATCACCGTACCGATCAGCACCGTGACGTTGGCATCGGCAATGGTGAGGAAGGCGCGGTCGTAACCATGCTGGATCGCCTCGTGCGGCTTCACGCCATTGCGCAACTCCTCGCGGATACGCTCGTAGATCAGGACGTTGGCATCCACCGCGATACCCATGTGCAACACGATGCCCGCGATGCCCGGTACCGTCAGCGCCGCACCCAGGAGTGACAGGACGGCAACGACCAGCACCAGGTTGAGCACCAGGGCCGCGATGGCGAAAAGGCCGAACACGCGGTAGTAGATCGCCATGAACAGGCTCACCAGACCCAAGCCCAGTAGGGCGGCAGTGAAGCCTTTCTGGATATTGTCTGCACCCAGGCTGGGGCCGACCGTGCGCTCCTCGACGATCTCGACCGGCGCCGCCAGCGCACCCGCCTTGAGCAGCAGCGAGAGATTCTGCGCCTCCTTGCTCTCCAGTCCCGTGGTCTGGAACTGGTTGCCGAAGATGCCCTGGATGGTGGCGATGGAGATGATCTCCTCGACATTGCGCTTCTCGCGGATGGGCACGCCTTCAGCGTTGTAGTTGGTGGTGACGACCGTCTCCTTGAACAACACGGCCATCGGCTTTCCGACGTTCTTGGAGGTGAAGTCGTACATGCGCTTGCCGCCCGGGCTGTCGAGCTTCACCGACACCGCCGGGCTACCGTTCTGATCGACGGTGGCGGTGGCATCCACCAGGTTCACGCCGGCGGCGATGATGTCCTTCTTCAGCAGTGCGGCGCGGCGGCCTTCGCGCGTGAAGAAAAGATCGGTCCCCGGCGGGATGATGCCGGTGGCGGCGGCACTTTCGGCGGCTGCGCCAGAGTCTTCCACTGCGCGGTATTCGAGCGTGGCGGTGGCCCCCAAAAGGTCCTTGACGCGGGTGGTGTCCTGCACCGCCGGCAGCTGCACGACGATGCGGTTCACGCCCTGACGCTGCACCAGCGGCTCGGCCACGCCCAACTGGTTGACGCGGTTGCGGAGCGTCGTGAGGTTCTGCTCCACCGCGAAATCGACGATGCGCTTGGCTTCCTTTTCGGAGAGCTTGGCGGTCAGCGTCGTGCTGTTGGGCGGCAGTTCCAGCAGGAGCTCCGGAAACTCCTTGGCGATCAGCTTGCGGGCTGATTCGCGGAGCGCCTCGTCGGCAAACTCCAGCACGGTGGTGCTGCCGTCCTGACGTCGGCCGGTGTAACGGACGCTCTCCTTGCGCAGGAAGTTCGGCAGGTCGGTGACGTAGCGCTGGGCGGCGGCTTTCTTCGCGTCGTCGATGTCCACTTCCAGCAAGAAGTGCACGCCCCCTCTGAGATCAAGGCCCAGCGACATCGGCCTGGCACCCAGCGCCATCAGCCAGGCCGGGGTTTTGGCATCGGTGGCGAGCGCCACGATGTAGCTGTTGCCGAGGGCACGCTTGAGCGTATCGGCTGCCTTCAACTGATCTTCTGGCTTCTCGAAACGCAGAACCCAATGCTTGTTTTCGGCATGCGAGGTCTCTGCCTTGAGCGAAGCCGCCGTCAGTGCTGCCTCGGTGACCGCGGCAAAGTCCGCTGGCAGGGGATCGCCCGACAGCGTGTTGACCTGCACGGCAGGTGCCTGGCCATAGATGTTCGGCAGGGCATACAGAACACCCAGCAGGGTGACGAAGACGAGCGTGAGCGTCTTCCAAAGCGGATAGGGTTGCATGGGCTTGTCGTGTGGCAACGCGGGCAGCGCCATGCTGCCCGCTGGGGAAAAATCAGAGTTGCTTCAGCGTGCCCTTCGGCAGCACTTTGCCGATGGCGGATTTTTCGACCTTCACCAGCACGCCGTCGGCGAGATCTACGGTGAGGTAGACCTCGCCAAGACTCACAATGCGGCCGGCAAGACCGCCTGCAAGAACGATTTCGTCTCCCTTGGCCAAGCTCTCGATCATCTGCCGGGCTTCCTTCGAGCGCTTCATCTGCGGCCGAATCATCAAGAAGTAGAACAGGGGCACCATCACGATCAGAGGCCAGAATGCCTCGAGCAGACCGGGCGTCTTGGCGGTGGTGGCGGCCTGGGCGTAAGCAGGTGAGATCAGGAAATCGAGCAGCACGGGGAAGGAGTCCAATGATTCAGAAGAGCGGCGGATTATACGGAAGCAGATCGGCCGCGCCGTCGTGACTCGTCACCGGCCTCAGAACTGGTAGCCGAGAAACACGAACATATTGTCGCGGTCGCGCAACTGATCACGATTTGCCCCGCCCGTGAACCAGGTGTAGCGAACCTCGCCGATGAAGCGCGACAGATAGTCGACGCGAACACCCGACAGGATCTGCTTGCGACCCTCGACAAAGTTCTGCCCCAGGCCCGGTCCGACGCCATGCACGTCATGGAAGAAGGCGTTGAGGAACTCGACGTTAGCGCCAAACAGGGCGCTGTCGTAGCGCACCAGGGTCACGAAGCGGTAGCCGTAAGACTCCGGCGTGCCAAAGCCCTTGATGTCGGTGGCGGCCTGCGAGATCGGGTTTTGCAGCAGCGTGTAGCAGGCGGCAGTGGCCTGTGCCTGCGTCTGGTTGTTGCCGGGAGTCGCCACATCGCATTTGTGCGAGGACGGGTCGCTGGGATTGCTGCGGATATCCACCGGATTCACGCCCACGCCGCCGCCGATGCCGACCGAGATATGGGTATCGGTACCCGCACCGTTGGACTGGAACTCCGAGAGCTTGGGGTAGTTCGGCAGATGGGTGAAGCCGCCTTCGAGCAAAAGCGAAATCTGCGTGGCACCCAGCGGGTTGTCGCCACCGATGGTCTTCAGCAGGATCAACTCACCCTGCCCGATCGCCTGGCGCTCGTAGCCGCGAATGTACTGGCCCGGCTGGACACAGTTGGGCGCGCAGCCTGGATTGCGGTACTGGGTGATGAAGTCCGGCACCGCGGTGCGGCGACCCGGCAAGGTGGTACCGGGAACGACGGCGATGTCCTGATCCGGGAAGCCCGGCTGCAGCAGCGCGAACACCAGATCGGTGGTGTGCACCTGGATCGGCAGGTTGGGCCGGTAGGCATATTCACCGGAGAAGGCGAAATCGCCGACCGTGGTGTTGAACGACATGCCATACATCTTGATGTTCTCGGGGTACTCGACGAACACCTTGCCGGTATCGAGCGGCAGGGCTTCAGCGCCCAGCGGCAGTTGCGCTCCCGGCGATGCCGCCAGTGCTGCCAGTGCCGCCGGGTTGCCGGCATCGCAGGCCGCGGCAAACCTCAGTAGTTGCGCCGGGTCGGAGAGGTTATTGGTGCCGGCAGGGATGCAAGTCGCCTGCGTCGCAATCGCGCTCACCGAGGGAATGCGCGCGTGATAGTTGGCGAAGTAGAGGGAGATTTCGGTGCCGTTGTTGAAGTTTTCCAGGAACAGCTTGGCCGAGGCCCCGAACTGCCCGCCCTCGCTGGGCTTGTATTGGCGCTCGAGGTCGTAGTCGCGCAGCAGTGTGCGGCTGGAGCGGGAGTTGAGGATGAACAGCGGGTCTTGCGAGTTCAGGCGCGGCTCGTAGAGCTGCAAGGGGTCGTCCGGCGCCTTGGCGAACGAGAGCATGGCGATCTGCCCGCCCTCGCCCAAGGTGTCGGAGGTGGAGAAGTAACTGCCGACCGGGTCGACGATGACGTGCTTCCAGTCGTACTGATAAAACGCCTGCGCGCTCAGGCCGTCGACCACATCTCCTTCGAGCAGCACCATGCCCACCGGCCGGGCGAGTTCCTTCACGTCGAAGCCGGGGATGCGCAGGCGGGCCTGATCGGGCGGGTTGATGCTGTTGAGCGAGTTGGCGAGCAGGAATGCACTCTCGCCCCAGTTCAGCACCTGATTGCCGACCTTGAGATTGAACTGACGCTCGGCAACCTCGAATTTGCGGCTGACAAAGTAATCAAGAAACTGCGCGCGCACACCATTGCGGTCGCGGGCGAGGTAGGGCGTGCGGTACGGCCGGAGCGTGGTGTCGGGGTGGCGTTCGTCAAACGACGAGTAAATGCCATCGAAATAGCCCACCGCCCGGGTGAAGAAATTGAATTCCCCAAACGAGAACGAGATGTCGGAAGTCAGCTTGGCCGTGGCGTTGGCAATGTCGTACTTGTCGAAATTGAGGTTGCCGTCGTCGCCATTGGGCGTGAGTGCGCCCGGCTGTTGCAGGAATACCGTGTTCGAATTGACGGCAGTCGGGTCAGGGGGATTCGGCAGATTGGTAGCCGGCCGGGTGCGGGTTCCCGAGCAAGTGTCACCCGAAAAACGGTTGGCCCCGCTGATATTGGGGCCGCTGACCCCGTCGTCACCGATGCGCTGCACGCAGGGGCCTGGCAGGCCGAGGTCGCGCGCCAAGCTGCTCTTGCCCACCAGCGATCCATCGCGATCCTGCAGACGGATCAGCGCACCCACGGTGGCCAGACTCTCGATCTTGACCGAGGTGCCAGCCAGGTCGAATTCCAGGGCCTGCAGCGGAGCAGCAACCAAGCTGGCTGCCAGGGTTGCTGCCGCCACGGCGTAACGCGCAAACAAGGGTTTGCGTTTGTTCATGCTGCCTCTCCCGTTCTCTTCCAAATGGGGTCGGCTCTGATAGCCGACCCTGTTCTAGTGTTCCGCTGGACTGGCAGGCCTACTTGGAGGCCTGCTTGGAGACATTGGCAGGGTCGAAGAAGTCGGCAGAGAACTCCTTCTCCACGCTCTCGGTTTCTTCGTTGTTCATCGCCTGCACGAGATAGCGGCCGGACGCGAGGTCATAGACAGTCTCCAGCACGGGTGCCGGGTAGATCTTGTCGTAGGCGCTGGCGAAATGGGTTTCCTGCACGCGCCACAGCGCGCCGCGACCGTCGTAATTGTCCACGGCAACGATCTGCCAGGTGTCCTCGTCGACATAGAACATGCGCTTCTTGTAGACGTGAGTGGTGCCAGGCTTGACGTTGGCTTCAACCACCCAGACGCGGATCAGCTCGTAGCGCGCCAAGTCCTGGTCGATATGATTCTTCTTGATGATGTCCTTGTATTTGTAGCGCGGTTGATGCACCTGATAGGAGTTGTGCGGCATGTACATCTCCTTCTTGCCGATCAGCTTCCAGCTGTAGCGGTCGGTTGCGCCGTTGAAGGTGTCGAACTGATCGTTGGTGCGCAGACCATCAGACCCGGTACCCGGATTATCGTAGCCAACATTCGGTGCCCGACGCAGGCGGCGCTGGCCGGGGTTGTACTGCCAGGCGCGACGGGGTTCCTTGACCTGATCCATCGTCTCGTGCACGAGGGTGATGGTGCCGGCGAGGCGCGGCGGTGCCGTGACCGACTGCAGGAAGAAAATGCTGACGTTGTTCAGTTGCTCGGGCGTGAGCGTCCTGGAGTCGTAGGGGATCATCACCTGCTCGTGAATCTTCACGAGATTGAAATCGCCCGAGGTCGTCACTGCCGCCTGCACGTTCCAGCGATCAATGCCGGGGCCGCGGTAACGCAGCTTGTGGTTCCAGATCGGCTCGTTGCCGGTCTTGGGGATTGGGAAAGGAATGCCCAGGATCGCCCCCGTCACCGTCTCGCCGCCGTTGGCGATCTCGGCATTCAGCGCGTTCTTGTAGGTGGCGTCGTAGACGAACTGCGGATACGCCCCGGTGCGGCGCGTGGCAAAGACGTTCATCTTGTAGGTATCACCAAACTTGGCGAACAGCGCCCTCTGGCCGTCTGTCAGCCGGGCCTTGTACTGCTCCAGATTGGCCTTGTTGATGGTGAACTTGGGCTTGTCACTCTCGAAGGGGTCGCAATACCAGCTGCCGGCGCCCTTGAAACAGGCCGGCGGCTTGGTCAGCCCACCATCCCACTTGGGGATGCTGCCGTCCTTGTTACCGGCCCGCTCGGCACCCACCGGCGTGAGCGTGGACTTGAGCTTGTCGGCCTCGTCGGCCCCGACTTTGGCAATGGCGTTACCCGTAGACGCAGCCAGCAGCAGCGCCATCAACAGAATGCGTTTCATGCGGATTCCTCTCTCGAACCGTTTGTAATGTTGTTGTGGCCGAAGCCTAATGGACAGCCTTAACGCTGTCAGCGCGGATGCGATGACAAGGACAGGGAAATCGAACCCAACAGCCAACAAGGCACCGGTATACTCGCGGACCCATTTTTTCCTTTGGAGCAGTCCCATGGCCACTTATTCCGCACCCCTGCGCGAGATCAGCTTCGTCCTCAACGAAGTGCTCAAGGCAGGACGTCTCGCTGAAACCGTGCCGGCGTTCAGCGACGCCACGCCCGAAGTCATGATGGAAATGATCGAGGCGGCCGCCAAGTTCAGCGAGAAGGAACTCTTCCCGCTCAATGCATCCGGCGACATCGAGGGCTGCACCCGACACGCCGACAACACGGTCAGCGTGCCCAAAGGCTTTACCGAGGCGTTCAAGGCCTACAGCGCCAACGGCTTCGTCGGCATCTGCAATCCCACCGAGTACGGCGGCCTGGGCCTGCCTTACACCCTGTGGAAGGTGGTCGAAGAGATGGTCTGCTCCGGCAACGTTGCCTTTGCGCTCTACCCCGGCCTCACCGGCGGCTGCTTCGAGGCAATCCTCGCCAACGGCAGCGAAGAGCAGAAGAACATCTTTCTGCCCAAGCTCAGCAGTGGCCAGTGGACCGGCACCATGCTGCTCACCGAACCGCAGGCCGGCACTGACCTCGCGGCCGTGAAGACCAAGGCCATCCCGCAGGCGGACGGCACTTACAAGCTTGAGGGTGGCAAGATCTTCATCACCAGCGGCGAGCATGAAATGGCCGAAAACATCGTCCACTTCGCCCTCGCCCGCATCGAGGGTGCCGTGCCCGGCGTCAAGGGCCTTTCCACCTTTGTGGTGCCCAAGTATCTGGTGAACGCCGACGGCTCCCTCGGGGCCCGCAACCCGATCTTCTGCTCGGCCATCGAGCACAAGATGGGCATCCATGGCTCGGTCACTGCCGTGATGAACCTCGACGGCGCGATCGGCACCATCGTTGGCAAGCCCAACGAGGGCATCATGAACATGTTCGTGATGATGAACCTCGCCCGCATCATGGTCGGCTTCCAGGGCCTGGGGCAGATGGAACTGGCCACCCAGAATGCGGTTCGCTATGCACTTGAGCGCAAGCAGCCCAAGCCCATCATCGACTTTCCGGACGTGCGCCGGATGATCTTGCAGATGAAGGCGCTCACCGAAGGCGCTCGTGTGATGGCCTACGAGACGGCCCTCTACGTCGACTACGCCCATCACCACCCTGATGCAGCCGTGCGTGAAGAGGCCAACGACTGGGTGGAGCTCAACACCCCGCTGGTCAAGGCCTTCTGCACCGATGGCGCAGTGGACATGGGCTCGACCGCCATCCAGGTCTACGGCGGGCATGGGTTCATCGCCGAGCACGGCATCGAGCAGATCCTGCGCGACAGCAAGATTCTCTGCCTCTACGAGGGCACCAATGGCATCCAGGCCATGGATTTGGTCCGTCGCAAGCTGTTCCTCAACGACGGTCGGGCTGCCAAGCGATTCTTCGCACTGGTGCAGGCAGCAGCGAATGGTGCCGGCCCGGAATACGCCTTCATCGCCGAGCCGCTGAAGAAGGCCCTGGGCGACCTGGAGTTCACCACGCGCTGGATTCACGAAACCTTCCGCTCCAAGCCGGATGAAGCCTCGTTTGGCTGCTGCGATTACCTCAAGGCCTTCAGCCTCGTGTATCTCGGCTACAACTGGCTGCGCATGGCGCAGGCAGCGAACAGCTCTGGCGACGAAGCCTTCAAGGCAACCAAGCTGACCACCGCGCGTTACTTCGCCAGCAAGTTGCTCACGCAGGTCACGCCGCTGTGCGAGACGGTGAAGAGCGGTGCAGGAGATTTCATGAGCCTGACTGCCGCCCAACTGGCTGCTTGATACTCGACATTCAAAACGGGGCCTTCGGGCTCCGCACGTCCACTGGAGAGGCCATGACCACCGCATACGATTTTTCAGCCAAGACCATCGACGGCAAGGAAGCCAGTCTCGATGCCTACAAGGGCAAGGTGACGCTGGTCGTCAACGTCGCCAGCAAATGCGGCTTCACGCCCCAGTACAAGGGGCTTGAGGCGATACACAAGCAGTTCAAGGATCGCGGCTTTGCGGTGCTGGGATTCCCCTGCGACCAGTTTGGTCACCAGGAGCCGGGCGACGAGCAAGAGATCATGAATTTTTGCTCGCTGACCTACGACGTGAGCTTTCCGATGTTCGCCAAGATCAAGGTCAACGGCGACGACGCCCACCCGCTCTACAAGCACCTGAAGAGCGAAGCCACCGGCCTGCTCGGCACCGAGGGCATCAAGTGGAATTTCACCAAGTTTCTTGTCGGCAAAGACGGCAAGGTCGTGAAGCGTTATGGGTCCATCGACAAGCCGGAAGACATTGCCAAGGACATCGAGAAGCTGCTGTAGGTCTTCACACCTCGTTAGAAAAGCCCGCTTCGGCGGGCTTTTTTTGATCCCACCTTCTGATCCGCGCAGCGCCTGGATTCAGAGGCGCATCCATTGGTGTCGCGCGTGAAATTGCGACGTGATGGCCACAATCTCAGTGCGCCGATGCATCAGCGCTCCCAACAAGCGGCGCTCGACTGCTCAAAGATTGCGCACGGCAAAGGTGTCACAGGCCCCGACATCCCCCTGCTCGAACCCGATCTTGAACCAGCGCACGCGCTGCGCCGAGGTGCCATGGGTGAAGGCATCCGGCACCACCTCGCCCTGGCTCTGTTTCTGCAGGCGGTCGTCGCCAATCGCGGTGGCGGTGTGCATGGCCTCTTCGATATCACCAGGCTCCAGCCACTGGTGCCGCTGCTGGGCCTGATAGGCCCACAAACCGGCATAGCAATCCGCCTGCAACTCCTGCCGCACCAGCAAGCCGTTGTCGCCCTTCACATCCTGACCGGCCTGCCGTGCGGCATTGACCTTGGCGGAGACCCCGGTCAGCGTCTGCACGTGGTGGCCCACTTCATGGGCGATCACATAAGCCTCGGCGAAGTCACCCCCGCCGCCGAGCGTGGCGCGCATCTCGTCGAAGAAGCTGGTGTCGAGATAGACCTTGCGGTCGCCCGGGCAATAGAACGGCCCGCTGGCGCTGCTTGCACCGCCGCAAGCCGTCTGCACGCCGCCTGAAAAGAGCACCAGCTTGGGCTGCTCGTACACCGCATTGCGGGCCTGAAAGATCGCACCCCAGACGTCCTCGGTCTCGCCCAGGATCGCCGCGACAAACTCGTGGTTCTGCTGGTTTTGGGCGGATGGCGCCGACGCGGTCTGAGACAACGCACCTCCACCCGTCACCTGTTCGACGAGGCCGAGCATTTCCAGCGGATTCTTGCCCAGCAGCAGGCTGATCACGACCACGACCGCCACGCCACCGATACCCAGCCGTCCGCCACCCAGACGCAGGCCACCGCCGCTGCCGCCGTCTTCCAGATTGCTGCTCTGCCTGCCGTCTCTCCAGCGCATGACCTACTCCGGTGCGGTTTCGGCCTTGAGTTTAGAACGCGCGGGAGCGCCTTCTGGACCGTTCAGAAAATCATGCGCAAAGGCCGTGAATACCCCCTGCTCGATGGCCTCGCGAATGCGCCGCATCAGGTCGAGGTAGTAGTGCAGGTTGTGCAGGGTGTTGAGGCGGCTGCCGAGAATCTCGTTGCAGCGGTCGAGATGGTGCAGGTAGGCGCGGGAATAGTGGGTGCAGGTCGAGCAACTGCAGCGGGGGTCGAGCGGACCCGGATCATCCTTGTGCCGCGCGTTGCGGATCTTGATCACGCCCTCGCTGGTGAACAGATGCCCGTTGCGGGCATTGCGGGTGGGCATGACGCAGTCAAACATGTCGATGCCCCGACCCACGGCCTGCACCAGATCGCGTGGGGTGCCCACGCCCATCAGGTAGTGCGGGTGCGCTGCAGGCAAAGTGGGGCCCACCGCGTCGAGTACCTTCAGGCGCTCATCTTCAGGCTCACCCACGCTCAGGCCGCCCACCGCGTAGCCGTGAAAGCCGATCTCGACGAGTCGTTGCAGCGACTCGCGGCGCAGCGACTCGTGCATGCCGCCCTGCACGATGCCGAACAGCGCGTTGACGTTGTCCGCATGTTCTACCTTGCAACGCGCACCCCAGCGCGCCGAAAGTTCCATGCTCTTGCGGGCCTGAACTTCAGTGGCGGGATACGGCGTACATTCGTCGAACTGCATGACGATATCGCTGCCCAGCGCGTGCTGGATCTGAATGGATTTTTCCGGCGAGAGAAAGACCTTGTCGCCGTTGACCGGCGAGGCAAAGTGCACGCCGTCTTCGGTGAGCTTGCGCAGCGCCGAGAGGCTCCACACCTGAAACCCGCCACTGTCGGTAAGGATCGGGCCATCCCAGTTCATGAAGCGGTGCAGGCCGCCCAGTTGCTTCACGGTCTGCTCGCCGGGGCGCAGCCAGAGGTGAAAGGTATTGCCAAGGATGATCTGGCTGCCTACTTCGCGCAGCTCGGGCGGTGTCATCGCCTTCACCGTGCCATAGGTGCCTACCGGCATGAAGATGGGGGTTTCGACCACACCGTGTTGCAGGTGCAGGCGGCCACGGCGTGCGAGGCCGTCGGTTTTCAATAGCTCGAATCTCATCCGCGGATTATCTCGTAATCTGCCGGCACGCCTGCTGAGAACTTGTCCATGCGCAGCTTCGATCACATCCCGGCCAAGACCGTCCGCTTCTGGGCCTGGCTCGACTCCTCGGTCACCTACATGCCGGCGATCCCGCCCTTGTCGATGAAGTTCATCGGCGTGCTCTACTGGATCAATGGCCTGCTGGGCGGGGCGAGCACGCCCCCCGTGTTCGAGCCGATCCACCTGGTCTTTGTCAGCCTCATGGGCTCATTGGTGGCGGTGTGGTGCGCGGCGCGGCTGCTCAGGCCGCTGCCCATCATGGCGGTGATCGATGGCTGGGGGCGCTTGTGGATCGGCTGCACGTTCATCTACATCGTGCTGGCGATGGATGGTCCGCCCCTGCTCTGGTGCTTCGTCTTTACCCAATGGGCCGGCGCGTTTGCGCAGCTCAGGGCGGCCTATTTCGCAAAGCCCGCCTGAGGTTCGATCAGCATCGCATCGCCATAGCTGAAAAAGCGATAGCGCTCTGCAACGGCATGGCGATACGCCGCCATCAGCCGCTCGTAGCCCCCGAAGGCGCAGACGAGCATCAACAGCGTGGACTCAGGCAGATGCGTGTTGGTGAGCAGCAAGTCCACCGCACGGAAGCGGTAGCCCGGTGTGATAAACAGGCGCGTATCCCCGGACATCACGCCCCCGTCCGCAAACGCTGACTCCAGCGCACGCGTGACGGTGGTGCCAACGGCGAGCACGCGCCCACCGGCGGCGCGGGTCGCGGCAATCGCAGCCGCCGTCTCGGTCGGCACTTCGTAGCGCTCGGCATGCATGACGTGGTCTTCCAGGTTTTCCACCCGCAGTGGCTGGAACGTGCCGGCACCAACGTGCAGGGTCACTCGCGCAGAGCGCACGCCGCGTGCCGCCAGCGCCGCGAGCAGGGCCTCGTCGAAATGCAGGCTGGCTGTGGGGGCGGCTACCGCGCCAGGCTTCTCCGCGAACACCGTCTGGTAGCGGGTTTCATCTTCACGATCAGGCGTGCGTTCGATGTAGGGCGGTAGCGGCAGGGCGCCTGCCCGCTCCATCAGCGACCAGACCGTACCGGGGCCCGCCCAGCGCAGATGAAACAAATCCCCCTCCCGGCCAAGCAAGACAAAGCGCCCGTCGGCGACCAGGATCTCGCCACCGACGGCCGGCTTCTTGCTCACGCCGAGCTGGGCCAGCACCTCGTCATCGGCCAGCACGCGCTCCACCAGCACCTCGGCCCGCCCCCCTGTGGGTTTTGCACCGAGCAAGCGGGCCTTGATCACTTTGGTGTCGTTGAAGACGATGAGATCGTCGGCCTGAAGAAGGTCCGGCAGATCGCGGATGAAGAGATCTTTCAGTCCATCCGCTGCCACATGCAGCAGGCGCGACGCCGAGCGCGGTGTGACGGGATGGCTCGCAATCAGTTCCGGCGGCAGGTCGTAGGTGAAGTCAGATCGTTTCATCTGCCTATTGTCCCTGCATTTCTGTCACTGGGTCGAAACGCGCGGCGATCGCGCGGCTATAATTCGCGCCCAGTGCGAAGGCCTAAGTGGCGGAATCGGTAGACGCAGCGGACTCAAAATCCGCCGGGGCAACCCCCCGTGGGAGTTCGAGTCTCCCCTCAGGCACCAGCACCAAAAACAGCCCGCCGATGCGGGCTTTTTTGTGCGCGTGACTGGCGCGGCATGGAGCCTATAGTCTCCCGACTCATCCCGCACTTGGCGAAATGATCGCCACCCTCACCGAGTGCCGAAAAAGCACTGCGCCTTGCGGCGATTGAGGCAACATGTGCCGTATCGCCTCCGGAGAACCAGATGAAGTTCTGCAGCAGTTGTGGCAGCCCCGTTGTGCTTCGCATCCCGGATGACGGTGATCACCTGCCGCGCCACGTCTGCACGGTCTGCCACGCCATCCACTACATCAACCCCAAGATCATCGTCGGGGTCATCCCGGAGGCTCCTGATGGTCGGGTGCTGATGTGCCGCCGCAACATCGAGCCACGCTTCGGAACCTGGACGTTTCCAGCGGGCTTCATGGAAATGGGCGAGACCACGGCACAAGGTGCTGCGCGCGAGGGCCTGGAGGAGTCGCGGGCGGTGATCGAGGTGCTGGACCTTTTCAGCGTCATCACCGTGACCTACGTCAGCCAGGTCTTCATGGTGCACCGTGGCCGCTTGCCAGAAGGTGCAAGCTTTGGCCCCACGCCCGAAAGCAGCGAGGTGATGCTCATGCGCCAAGAGGAGATCCCCTGGGCGGAAATCGCCTTTCCCACCATCTACCAGAGCCTCAAGTTTTTCTTTTCTGATCGCACCAAAGGGGTGCGCGATTTCCACGCGCTGGACCTCACGCGCAGACCCTCGCGCGCCCAGCATGCAGACATCCAGAGCTGGCTCACCGGCCTTCAGGACTGAGTCACGAGAAGGTGGCGAACGACGGTTTAGCATGGCCCCGTCGTTAACCAAATAATGACAATTTGTAAAATTTCAGCGACCCGCCTGAAATGGACTTTTTCTTGCATAGACTAGAACGGGATTTCTAGCGCACGCCGAATCCCCAGAGGCTCGCCGGGCTGCCTCACACAAACCCCGGATTCATCGTCAGGATGGCCACACCATGTTCACGTATCACGACGCCGTTACCGGCGAGCAACGCATCAAACGCCGCTACGTCTGGGCATTCTGGGGTTTTGCCGTCGGTGCCCTCGTCGGCATCATGGTGACGGAGATGTTGACCTAGCGAAGGCTTGGCGGGGGTATGCTTGCAGCCCCCCTCACACGCGGTTTGCCATGCAGCTTTTCAACACCCTTGCCGGCCGCAAGGAAGAGTTCACCGCCGCTGACCCACGTCGCGTGACGATGTATGTCTGCGGCCCCACGGTCTACAGCTACGCCCACATTGGCAATGCCCGGCCCGCGGTCGTGTTCGACACCCTGGCGCGCGTGCTGCGGCGGCGCTTCGAGAATGTGGTGTATGTGCGCAACATCACGGACATCGACGACAAGATCAACGCCGCAGCAGCAAAGGAGGGCGTGAGCATCAAGGTCATTGCTGACCGCTACGCCGCCGCCTACTACGAAGACCTGGCTCATCTGGGCGTGCTGCCGCCGGACTTCGCGCCGCGGGTGACCGAACATCTGCCTCAGATCATCTCGATGATCGAGCGTCTCGTGGCGAATGATCATGCATATGTGGCCCAAGGACATGTGCTGTTCCATACCTTGAGCTTCGCTGACTACGGCAAGCTCTCCAAGCGGGACGAACAGTCGCTCATGGCCGGTGCTCGGGTGGAGGTCGCGCCCTACAAGAAGCACGCGGGCGACTTCGTGCTGTGGAAGCCCTCCACCCCCGAGCAGCCGGGCTGGGACAGCCCCTGGGGTCGTGGGCGCCCCGGCTGGCACATCGAGTGCTCGGCCATGGCCGAGGCACTGCTGGGCGAGACCATCGATATCCACGGCGGCGGACACGACTTGATCTTTCCCCACCACGAGAACGAGATCGCCCAGAGCGTATGCGCGCATGGCGGCAAGACCTTTGCGCGCTACTGGCTGCATAACGGCTTCTTGAACATGCAGGGCGAGAAGATGAGCAAGTCGCTCGGCAACGTGACGCTCGTGCACGACCTCGTGAAACGCCTGCCGGGCGAGGTGATCCGCCTGGTGCTGCTCACGGGCCATTACCGGCAGCCCCTGGATTGGACCGACGATGTGGTCAGCGATGCGCGCAAAAAGCTGGATCGCCTCTACGGTGCGCTCCGCGAACTCGGCGATGTGGAGCCCGCCAATGGCGTCACCGCGCCGCCCGCTTTCATCGCGGCGCTGGAGGACGACCTCAACACGCCGATGGCGCTGGCCGAGCTGTTCGAGTTGGCGCGAGAGGCCAACAAGGCCTCGCATGCCACCGACAAAGCGCGTATCAAGGCGCAGTTGCTGGATGCCGGCGCACTGCTCGGCCTGCTGCAACAGGGCCACGAGGCCTGGTTTGCTTATGCTCCCGCACAAGCGGAGCAGGCGCTCGACACGGCAGCCATCGAGACGCTGATCGCCGCTCGCGTGGCGGCCCGGGCCAGCAAGGACTGGGCGGAATCGGATCGCATCCGCGATCAGCTCAAGGGCATGGGCATCACCCTTGAAGATTCCAAGGACGGCATGCGGTGGCGGGTGAGCTGAACGGCAGGTTGGCCCACAGCCGCCAACCGCGGCTGCTGGTAAGGTGCAGCCCGACTTCCGCCACCTGATCGCCAGCCCGCCGCAGATGACCAACATCACCGAGCTTCAGCGGATCGAGCGTCACCAGCTCGTTACTGACCAGAATTCCAGCGCGAGTTTCTGGCGATACATGCAGTTCTTCTCGCTGGTGGTGGTGGTGCTGATGATCGGCATCGGCACGATCATTTTCGTGCTCAACCAGCAGGTGGCGGCGCAGCAGGAACGCCTGGCGCTCGACAACCGCCTGCTCGCGGACGTCAACGAACTCGGACAGCTGGCCACCGATCTCGAAACCGGTCAGCGGGGATTCTTCCTCACCGGACGCGACGCCTACCTGGAACCCTTCGTCAAGGCACGGGCCCGCATCAAGGTGGTGATGGGCAAGATCGCCGGCCAGCTGACCACGAGCGAATCCAAGCTGCTGTTCCTCCGCATCCAGCAAAGCCTCGACAACAAGCTGATCGAGCTGGATCGATGCATGGAAATCGATCGCACCCGGGGCCGCGAGGCCGCCATCGAAATCATCCGCAGCGACGTTGGCAAGGCCTTGATGGATGACCTGCGTACCGACCTGCAGTCACTCCGGGCCGCGACCGGGCGCGGGGTCGATGGTCGCATGGTGGCCGTGGTGGATCTCTCGAAAACCCGCGATGGCATCCTGCTGTCGCTGATTCTGGTCGCCGCTTTGGTAAGTCTGGCCAGCCTGTTCCTGCTGCGGGCGCAGGCCAAGGCGCAGCGGGTGCTGGAAAGCGAGCGGGCACGGGCCGAATCGGCGAACGTCGCCAATCGCGAGAAGAGCACTTTTCTCGCCAACATGAGCCACGAAATCCGCACGCCGATGAACGCGATCTTCGGCTTTGCGCAACTGCTCAAAGAAACCGTGAAAGGGGATCGCGAGAAGTTCTACGTGCAGGCCATCACCCAGAGTGGCCAGGTGCTGCTCGGCCTGATCAACGACATCCTCGACATGAGCAAGATCGAGGCCGGCACGCTGGAGCTGCAACCTCAGCCCAGTGACCTTCGCGAGGTCTTCCGAAGCTGCGAGACGCTGTTCTCCCACATGGGCACTGAAAAGGGCCTGCAGATGGAGATGAGCCTGCCGGACAACCTGCCCCGCCGCGCCGTCGTCGATGCGCTGCGGCTCCGGCAGGTGATCATCAATCTCATCGGCAATGGCTTGAAATACACCCACAGTGGCAGCGTCATCACCCGGGTGACCGTGGAGCCCGAGGCCGCGCCCTTTGTGACGCTGGTGATCGCGGTCACCGATACCGGCGTCGGGATTCCGGCGGAAAAGATCGCGAAGATCTTCGAGCCTTTCATCCAGCTTCACACGGCAGGTGTTTCGGCACCGGGTGCCGGGCTGGGGCTTTCCATCGTCAAGCGCATCGTCGAGTTGATGAACGGCACCATCGAGGTCACCTCGGTGGTGGGCACGGGCTCGACGTTCACGGTGCGGATGCCTGGGGTGCAAGTCGACAGCGAGGCTGGCGGCAGCTACACCGACATGGTGACCGTGCACCCCGAGGCCGAGTTGCGGCCACTGAAGATCGTGGTGGTGGACGATGTGGAACTCAACCGCCGGCTGATCGAGGGCTTGTTCATCAACAGCCAGCACCAGGTCTTCATGGCCGACAGCGGCATCAGCGGTGTGGCCCTCACCGAGCGCGAGCGACCCGACGTGGTGCTGATGGACATCCGCATGCCCGATATCGACGGCGTGGAGGCACTGCGCCGTATCCGCGCCAATCCCGAACTCCGTAGCGTGCGCGTGATCGCCGCCACGGCGTCGAGCATGCTGGGCGAGGAAGGCCGCCTGCGGCTCCAGTTCGACGGCTACCTGCGCAAGCCCATCACGCGCGAAAACCTGGAGTCGGAGCTTCGCCGCTTCTTCCGCGCCGACAACAGCGATGCACCCGCACCCTCGCCGCTGCCGGATGAAACCCTCATGGATGCGGCCGCCCTCACCCGCTGGCATGGCGAACTGCCGACGCTATGCGAGTTCGTCACACGCGCCGCGCGCACGCTCTCCAGCGACGACACCGCCGCGTTGGTCACACATATGCGCACGTTGGGGAGCGAGCCGGCTTTCCAGCTCCTCGTGCGCCGAGCCGACGACATCAGCAACGCAGCGGCGGTGTTCGACATCGTCAATCTCGAAGCCCACATCAAGCGCCTGCAAGCGCTTTGCGACCAAGTGCTCGCAAGGCAATGACCATGAACCAGAGAAACCATCGTGACCCAGGCCGCAAAACAACTCGCTGAAGCGGTGGACGAAGCCACCCTGAAATCGCTGGTGCTGGTCGTGGATGACCAGCCCCCCAACATCCAGGCGGTCGGTGCACTGCTGGTCAATGCCGGCTACGACGTGATGCCGGCCTTGAGTGGCGAGCAGGCGCTGCAGCGTTGTGATCAGCGCACCCCCAACCTGGTACTGCTGGATATGCGCATGCCGGGTATGGATGGCTTCGAGGTGTGCGCCAAGCTGCGCGAGCATCCCCGCACCCGCGACGTGCCGATCATCTTTCTCACCGCCATGCATGAGCGCGAGGTGCTGGTGCGGGCCTTCGAGTCCGGTGCAGTGGATTACGTGACCAAGCCCTTCGTGGCCGAAGAACTGTTGGCGCGGGTCAAGACACATCTGGACCTGAAGAGCACCCGTGATCGGCTCGCGCAGCTCGCGCAGGAACGCGCCGAACTGACGCAGGTGGTCGCTCACGACCTGAAGAACCCGCTGGCCGGCATCCTGATGGGCACCGAGACACTCGCCAAGGCGAGCCTCGCGGTACCGCAGGCCACTGCGCTCGCAGCCATTCAAGACAGTGCGCAGCGCTGCCTGGCCTTCATCGACGATTATCTGGGCCGCTGGGCCCAGAGCGAAACCCCGCGCCAGGTGGAGCTGAGTGCCATGGTGGTGAAGCCCATACTCCAGGACGCCCTCGCCGCTCTGCGGCCCGTGGCCGAGGCCCAGGGCATTGCCCTGCACCTCTCGATGAACGACGACCCCGAGGTGCTGGCCAACGCCCGGTCGCTGCGGCACATCATCGATAACCTCGTCTCCAACGCCATCAAATACGGCGGCAAGCAAGGCACGGTGGAGCTTGAAGCTGGCGTGGGACGTTCCGGCATGCTGCGCATCACAGTAGCTGATCGCGGCCCCGGCGTGCCCGCGGATCAGCAGGACAAGCTGTTCAAGCGCTATGTGAAGCTGCCAGGTGTACAGGCTGCCCACAGCAGCGGGCTGGGCCTCGCGATCTCCAAGGAAGAAGCCGAGCGCATGGGCGGACACCTGTGGTACGAGGACCGCGATGGTGGCGGCGCGATGTTCTCATTGGTGCTACCGCTGGCGGTAGACGCCACTCAGCCCTGATTTGCAGCCTGGTTTTCAGGGTGCCAGTCGCAGCTCAGGAGGTGGTCGTTCACCACACCCACCGCCTGCAGGTACGCATAGATGATGGTGCTGCCGACAAAGGTGAAGCCGCGCTTTTTTAGCACCTGGCTGATCGCATCCGACAGTGGCGTGGTCGCCGGCACGTCGCCATGCGTGGTCCAGCGGTTGATGAGTGGCTGGCCACCAACCTGCCGCCATAGCCAGGCACCGAGACTGCCTTCGTCCTCGCAGAGCTTGAGATACGCGAGGGCATTGCGGCGAAAGCCGAACACCTTGAGCCGGTTGCGGACGATGCGGGCGTCCTTGAGCTTTTCTTCCAGCTCGGCATCGCTATAGGAAGCGATCCGGCCCGCATCGAAGCCATCGAACAGCAGGCGGTAGCCCTCGCGCTTTTCAAGCACCGTGCGCCAGCTCAGGCCCGCCTGCGCACCTTCGAGCAGCAACATCTCGAACAGCTTCTGCTCATCGTGGCAGGGTCTACCCCACTCCTGATCGTGGTAGTCGCGATACTGCGCGGTGGATAGCGACCAGGGGCAGCGCACAGGCGCTGCACTCATGCGAAGACGAGTCGCTGACCGAGCTTCCGCGGCAGCACATCTCTTCCATCAAAGGCCAGTTCGCCGTTCACCCAGGTCGCGGCGATGCTCGCAGGGAAACTCATGCCGTCAAACGGCGTCCATCCACACAGCGAGCGCACGTCGGCGTTGCGGGCCTGCGTCGGCGTATCGAGATCGACCAGCGTGAGGTCGGCGTGGTAGCCCTCGCGCAAAAAGCCGCGGTCCAACACGCCAAAGCGCAATGCAGGGGCGTGGCACACCTTCTGCACCAATTGCTCCAGCGTCAACTCGCCACGTGCCACCAGCGCGAACAGTACCGGCAGGGCGTACTGCACCAGCGGCAGGCCAGACGGGCACTTCCAGAACCCCTGCGCCTTTTCGGCCAGGGTGTGCGGCGCGTGATCAGTGGCGATGATGTCGATCACGCCCTCGCGCACGGCCTTGAGCAGGGCCACGCGGTCGCTCTCGTTCTTCACCGCCGGGTTGCACTTGATCTGCGGCCCGCGGTCGGCATAAGCGCTGTCGTTGAGAAAGAGGTGATGCACGCAGGCCTCCACCGTGATCTGTTTCTTCTCGACCGGCCCAGCGCTGAAAAACTCCAGCTCGCGCGCCGTCGTGAGGTGCAGCACATGCAGGCGAGAACCGTGCTTTTTGGCAAGGCCCACCGCGAGCTCGGTGGAGCGATAGCAGGCCTCGTGGCTGCGGATGCGCCAGTGCTCGCTCCAGGGCACGTCCTCGCCATATTTTTCGCGGGCAGCCGCCTCATTGGCCTTGATGGTGGGCGTGTCTTCGCAGTGGGTGAGGATGGGCAGGCAGCTGTGCTCGAAGATGCCATTGAGCGTGGCCGGGTCATCCACCAGCATGTTGCCGGTCGAGGCGCCCATGAACACCTTCACCGCCGGCGCTTCACCCGGCTGCAGGCGCTTGATCTCTTCGAGATTGTCGTTGGCACCACCGAAGTAGAAAGCGTAGTTGCCAAAGCACTTGCCGGCCGCCAGGGCGTACTTGTCGGCCAGCACCGCCCGCGTGGTGGTGTTGGGGATGGTGTTGGGCATCTCCATGAAACTGGTGATACCGCCCGCCACGGCCGCCGCACTTTCGCTGGCGAGATGGCCCTTGTGGGTCAGCCCCGGCTCGCGGAAGTGCACCTGGTCGTCAATCATCCCCGGCATTAGCAGCTTGCCCTTGGCATCGTGCACGACGGTGCCGGCAGGCGCGGTAATGGCCTTTGCGATCTTTTCGATGCGGCCGTTCTTGATGAGCAGATCGCCCTCGGTGATCTGGCCTTCGTTGAGCAGGCGGGCGTTGGTAATCAGCATGTCAGTCCTTCAAATCAGGGGTAGCGCGGGTTGCCGCAAACTCTACACGCCCGCAGCCCGATCAGAGGTGGCGATGCTCGAAGGCCCGCGCCAGCATGCCGTGGGCAATTTCACGCTCGCCCATGATCGTGGCGGTGGCACCGCACTGTTGCAGGTGCTGCACCTCGGCATCGGAATGAGCGCGTGCGAGGATGATGAGATCAGGGTTGGCAGCCACCGCCTGGCTCACCACCTGCCCGGCCTCGAAGCTGCGGGGAATCGCCACGAACAGGAGGCGCGCGCCGGCGAGGTTGGCGGCCTTCAGCACCTTGGGGTCTGAAGCGTTGCCGGAAACCACCTCGGCGCCATCAGCCAGCGCAGCGGCGGCGGGAATCTTGCGATCTTCGATCACCACAAAACCTTCGCCTGCAGCCCTCAAACCCGCTCCGATCAGGCTCCCCACCCGGCCATAGCCAATGAGAATGGAATGCTGGCGCTGGCTGGTGGGCCTGAGGTCAGCCAGCGGCTCGCTGAGCTTTTCCGGCTGGTTTCTGACAAACAACTTGAACAGCAGCGGGTTGAGCAAAATCGAGAAGATCGCACCGGCCAGTACGAGATCCTGTCCCTGCTGCGGCAGGAGCTTGAGCGACACCCCCAAGCCCACGAGGATGAAGGAGAACTCGCCGATCTGCGCCAGGCTCGCCGAGATGGTGAGCGCGGTCTGGCTGGGGTGACCAAAGGCGCGGACGATGGCGAAAGCCGCCAGCGATTTGCCGAACAGGATGATGATCAGCGTCAGCGCCAGGGCAGCAGGCGCCTCGATGACGACCGAAGGATTGAACAGCATGCCCACCGAAACGAAGAACAGCACGGCAAAGGCATCGCGCATCGGCAGCGATTCTTCTGCTGCACGGGACGAGAGCGGTGACTCGTTGAGAATCATGCCGGCAAAGAACGCACCGAGCGCGAACGACACACCGAACAGCATCGCCGCACCAAAGGCAACGCCGAGCGCGATGGCGAGCACCGAAAGACTGAACAGCTCGCGCGAGCCGGTCTGCGCCACCCAATGCAGCAGCTTGGGGATGGCGCGACGACCCACCACCAGCATGAACGCCACGAACGCCGCCGCCTTGCCGACCGCGATACCCACGATGCCGAGCACGCCGCCCTTCACATGCACGCCGGCATCGTCCACCGAGGCAATGGCCGGGATCAGCACCAGTGCGAGCACCATCATGAGGTCTTCGACAATCAGCCATCCCACTGCGATGCGACCACGCTGGGTATCGACCAGCCGCCGCTCCTGCAAGGCCCGCAGCAGCACGACAGTGCTGGCGACCGAGAGCGCCAGGCCAAAGACAAAACCCGCCATCAGCGGCCAGCCCAGCCACTGCGCAAGGCCCATCCCCATGAGGGTAGCCACCGCGATTTGCACCACCGCGCCCGGCACGGCGATGGCCTTGACCGCCAGCAGATCCTTCATCGAGAAATGCAGGCCGACGCCGAACATCAGCAGGATCACACCGATCTCGGCCAGTTCGTTGGCCAGACCCTGGTCCGCCACGAAACCCGGCGTGAACGGCCCCACCAGCACGCCCGCCAGCAGGTAGCCAATCAATGGCGACACGCGAGCGCGATGCGCCAGCGCACCGAACACGAACGCCAGCACGAGGCCGGCGACGATGGTGGCGATGAGGGGGGTGTGGTGCATGGCAATTAGTGAGTCGTATCGGGCGACAAAGGTTCCGGCATCGCGCCAACGATGCGCAGGGTTTCAACGTTCACCGTGGTGACTCGTGCCAGTGACTCAATGACCTTGCCCCAGTGGGCCCCTTGCTTGAAGTCTGCGGCCTCGCGGTAGAGCGGCATGCGCGGCAGCCCGCGCTTGAGCGCGTGGTCGGCGGCGAGAAGGAGGGCCGGCGACTCGGAGTCGAACGCGAGCGGCGGCATGGGCGGCATGGGCGGCAGCGGCGGCGGGATGAAAGCCTTGTAGCGCTCACCCACCGTGTTGCAGCTGACGTCGCGGCCCAATCGCGTTTCCACGCGGTAACCCCTTTAAGTCTTCTTATGGAGACTAAAAATGCCCCCTTAAGAAGACTTCGGCAAGAAAAACTTCTTATGAGGTGAAGATGTGAATGCTTAAAAAGCTTTCTGCGCTTTTTAAGAAAAACAGCTCCATCTTAAAAAGCGCGCCTCGCTGCGCAGCAAGCCTTGCTGCTTACACCTCAATCTCCGCCTTGTCGCCATTCTCCTCAAGCCAGCTCTTGCGATCGCCAGCGCGCTTCTTGTTGAGCAGCATGTCCATCAGGGCGTCGGTGGTCTTCACCGATGGGGCGCCCTCCTCGGCCAGCGGCAGCTCATCCAGCGTGAGCTGTACCAGGCGACGGGTGTCGGCGCTCATGGTGGTTTCGCGCAATTGCATCGGGTTCATCTCGCCCAAGCCCTTGAAACGGGTGACGCCGACCTTGCTCTTGTTGCCCTCGGCCTGCAGGCGGTCGAGCACGCCCTGTTTCTCCGCTTCGTCCAGCGCGTAGAACACCTGCTTGCCGGCATCGATGCGGAACAGCGGCGGCATGGCGATGTAGATGTTGCCGGCGGCGACCAGAGGCCGGAAATGCTTGAGGAACAGCGCGCACAAAAGGGTGGCGATGTGCAGGCCGTCGCTGTCGGCATCGGCCAGCACGCAAACCTTGCCGTAGCGCAGGCCGCTGATGTCGGCGCTGCCGGGGTCCACACCGATGGCGACACTGATGTTGTGGATTTCTTCGCTGGCAATCGCCTCGCCGGCGCTCGCCTCCCAGGTATTCAGGATCTTGCCGCGCAGGGGCATGATCGCCTGGGTGTCGCGGTCGCGTGCCTGTTTGGCACTACCGCCGGCGGAGTCGCCCTCCACCAGGAACAGCTCTGTGCGGTTGAGGTCGGTGAGCACGCAGTCGGCGAGCTTGCCGGGCAGCGCGGGACCACTGGTGATCTTCTTGCGCACCACCTGCTTCGCGGCCTTCATGCGCGCCGAGGCATTGGCGATGACGAGCTGTGCCACCTTCTCTCCCTCGTCCGGGTGCTGGTTGAGCCACAGGCCAAAGGAGTCGTGCACCACGCCGCTCACAAACGCAGCGGTCTCACGCGAGGACAGCCGCTCCTTGGTCTGGCCGGCGAACTGCGCATCCTGCATCTTGATGCTGACCACGTAGGCCAGGCCCTGCCACACATCTTCTGGTGCGAGCTTCAAGCCGCGCGGCAGCAGGTTGCGGAACTCGCAGAACTCGCGGATGGCCTCGGTCAGACCCGTGCGCAAGCCATTGACGTGCGTGCCACCCTGGGCGGTGGGGATGAGATTGACGTAGCTCTCCTGCAGCAGCTCCGGCGTGCCATCGGCATTGACCCAGGCCAGCGCCCACTCGGCCTCTTCGCGCTCGGCCTTGAACTTGCCGGTGAAGGGTTCGGTTGGGATCAGCTCGTGGCCTTTGACGGCATCGAGCAAGTAGTCCATCAGGCCGTTTTCGTAGAACCAGACAGTCTCCTCGCCACTCGCCTCATCCTTGAGCGAAATCTTCAGGCCCGGGCAGAGCACGGCCTTGGCGCGCAGGATCTGCTTCAGGCGCGGCAGCGAGAACTTGGGCGTATCGAAGTATTTGGGATCAGGCCAGAACCGCACGCGCGTGCCGGTGTCCTTCTTCCCGCAAGTACCGATCTCGCGCAGCTTCGAGCCGGTGTAGCCGCTCTCGAAGTGCATGGTGTGCTCCACGCCGTTGCGCTTGACGAACACCTCCAACCGGGTTGAAAGCGCATTCACCACGCTCACGCCCACGCCATGCAAACCGCCGGAGAACTGGTAGTTCTTGTTGCTGAACTTGCCGCCCGCATGCAGCTTGGTCAGCACCAGTTCCACACCGCTGATCTGGTGGACGGGATGGATGTCGGTGGGGATGCCGCGGCCATCGTCGCTCACCTCGCAGCTGCCATCGGCAAAGATCACGGTGCGGATGTGTCGCGCGTGGCCTGCCATCGCCTCGTCAACGGCGTTGTCGATGACTTCCTGCGCCAGATGGTTGGGGCGCGTCGTGTCGGTATACATGCCGGGGCGCACCCGCACCGGGTCGAGTCCATCCAGGACTTCGATTGCGTTGACGTCGTATTGCTGCTGGGCCATGGATCAAAGCGGGTTTTGAAGTGCGCGGCACGGTAGCGAACACCACCGGCCATCACAACTGCGGCTGTGGTCAAACTTCACCCATCCCGAAACCGGCACCCGCGCCGCACAAATGTTCTGGCAGACTTGAATCAGCGCTGCACTGCCATCGCGAAACCACCGATTGGGAGCCGTTCATGCAAGGCCAGACATTCCGCCTCGAGTTGCGCCCCCGCATCCCCGAGAAACTCAAGCGCCTGACGGAACTGGCCGACAACCTCATCTACGCCTGGGATCGCGAGGTGCGCGGCGTGTTCTGGCGGCTTGACCGCGAGTTGTGGCGCGACTGCGGCAACAATCCCAAGCTGTTCCTGCGCCGGATCGCACAGGACAAGCTGGAAGCGGCGGCCGCCGACCGTGATTTTCTGGAGGACTACCACTTCGCGCTGTCCTCGTTCGACTCCCACATCGCGGCCGGCAACCGGCCAGAGGTGGAAAAGTATCTCCACATCGAGCAAGACCTGGTCGCTTACTTCTGCGCCGAGTTCGGCCTGCACGAGAGCTTTCCGATCTACTCCGGCGGCCTGGGTATTCTGGCCGGTGACCACTGCAAGGCAGTGGCTGATCTCGGCGTGCCCTTCGTCGGCGTGGGCCTGCTCTATCGGCAGGGTTACTTCACGCAGCAGATCGATGGCCAGGGGCGCCAGCAGGCTATTGCCAACGCAGTGGATTTCGACGACCTGCCGGTGTCGCTGTGCAAGGGTGCCGACGGCAAGGAACTGCGGGTCACCGTGCAGATTGCCGACCGCGAGGTGCAACTGCGCATCTGGCTCGCCCGCATCAGCGATGCCGCGCTGTATCTGCTTGATAGCGACGTGGCCGAAAACAGCGAGGCCGACCGCAAGATCACCTATCAGCTTTACGGCGGCGATAGCGACACCCGCATCCAGCAGGAAATCGTGCTCGGCATCGGCGGCGTGCGGGCCCTGCGCGCGCTAGGCAAGAAGCCCACGGTGTTCCATATGAACGAGGGCCATGCAGCTTTTCTCATCCTGGAGCGCATCCGTGAACAGGTCGCCGCCGGCCTGGACTTCGACGCGGCACTCGAACTGGTCGCAGCCGGTCACGTCTTCACCACCCATACCCCGGTACCCGCCGGCCACGATGTGTTCAACCACGGCCAGATGCGCTGGTTCCTGGGGCGTACCCTGCCCCTGCTGGCAGTGGAGGAACACCGCCTGCTCGCGCTGGGCGCGGTGGATCACGGCAGCGATCGCTTCAACATGACCACCTTTGCCCTGCGGGGCAGTCGCTTCCACAACGGGGTCTCTAAGATTCACGGCGGTGTCGCCAGCCGCATGGAGCAGGCGCTATGGCCGCAGGTGGCGCCGGAGGATAACCCCATCGGCTACGTCACCAATGGCGTGCACATGCACACCTTCATCGCCCGCCAGTGGACGCAACTCTTTCACGACAGCTTCCGCGAATGGCGTAACCGCCTGCTCGACGTCGATTTCTGGAAGTGCATCGATACCATTCCCTACGATGCCTTCGTGGCCGTGCGGCGCAAGCTCAAGCGCGACCTGCTGGTGGATGTGAGTGAGCGCCTGCGCCGCCAGCTGCGCCGCAACGGCGTGCCGGAGGCGATCATCAGTCGCGCGACCCAGCATGTGAGCGACCCCGACAGCCGCGCCCTGGTGCTGGGCTTTGCCCGCCGCTTTGCCACCTACAAGCGCGCCACGCTGATCCTCGCCGACGAGGCGCGGCTCGCTCGCCTGCTCAATGATCCCGAGCGCCCGGCCATCCTCATCTTTGCCGGCAAGGCACATCCCAAGGACCAGCCCGGTCAGGAGCTCATCAAGAAGCTCTACGAAACCAGCCTCAAGCCCGAGTTCATCGGCCGTCTGATCATGATCGAGGGCTACGACATGCTGCTGGCGCGCAACCTCGTGCAAGGCTGCGACGTATGGCTCAACAACCCGGAGTATCCACTAGAAGCCAGCGGCACCAGCGGCGAGAAGGCCGGCATCAACGGCGTGGTCAACGTCTCGGTGCTGGACGGCTGGTGGGACGAGGGTTTCGTCGGTGGTGATACCGCACACATCAACGGCTTTGCGGTCAAGCCGGTGGATCCGCGCTACTGGTCGAGCCTGGTCGATGACACCGAAGCCCGCGCCCGCCGCGATGAAGAAGAAGGCAAGCAACTCCTCGACATCCTGGAGCATCAGGTTGCACCGCTGTACTACGGCCCGCACCGGCGCGGCTATGCAGCGGAGTGGGTGCAGATCAGCAAGAACTCGATGAAGACCCTGATCCCGCGCTTCAACTCGGCGCGACAGGTGATGGACTATGTGCGCCAGTACTACGGCCCGGCTGCCCGGCAGACCGCACTGTTCACCGCCCAGGGCTCGACGGTTGCCAGCGATCTCGCCCGGTGGAAGCAGAAAGTACGCGCCCATTGGGGCGGCGCCTCGCTCAGTGCGGCAAGCGGTATTCCAGAAACACTGTTCCATGGCGACACCCTGCCCCTGCGGGTGCACGCCCGACTCAACGGACTGTCAACGGACGATGTGGTGGTGGAGTGCGTCGTGGGCCGTGAGGATGCCGAGGGCAACTTCGTGCAGGTGAAGGTGGAAGCGCTGAGTCAGTCCGGGCAGGACGGCGAGGCCATCACCTATGCGCTGGACCTGAATCCCCTGCCCGGCTTGCAGACGTATCGGGTGCGGATGCGTCCACACCATGCCGCGCTGTCGCACCCCTTCGAGCTGGGCTGCGTGGTCTGGGCCTAGCACCCCGTCTTGTCGGGGATCGGGCCGTGATGACTGATCGTCTGCCGGCGCGGCGGTCGGGGTAACCGGCAGGCCTGGCTCAACCCGAGCTTCGAGTCAGAGGCTGAAGCGGCCGCGCGCTGAAATGCCCACGGCAGCCAAGAGATTGCTGATCAGAGACTTGCGCTGCCCCCGCGACTTACTTGTCGACGAAAGCCCGTTCGATGACGTAATCGCCCGGCGTACCAATATGCGGCGACACCACGAAACCGCGCTTGTCGAGCAAGGTTCGGCAGTCCGCCAGCATGGCCGAGCTACCGCAGATCATCACGCGATCATGCTCGGGGTTGAGGTGCGGCAGGCCGATGTCATCGCAGAGCTTGCCGCTGTCGAGCAGCTCGGTCAGACGGCCCTGGTTGCGGAAAGGCTCGCGCGTCACCGTCGGGTAGTAGATGAGTTGGTTGCGCACCAGCTCGCCGAGTGCTTCGTCGGCGGGCAGGTCCTTTTCGATGTAGTCGTGATAGGCGAGATCGTTGACGTTGCGCACCCCGTGGATCAGCACGATCTTCTCGAAACGCTCGTAGGTTTCCGGGTCACGGATGGTCGACATGAAGGGTGCGAGGCCCGTGCCAGTCGAGAGCAGATAGAGGTTTTTCGCAGGCTTCAGGTCATGCAGCACCAGCGTGCCCGTCGGCTTCACGCCCACCAGCAGCTCATCGCCGACCTTCACATGCTGCAGGCGCGAGGTGAGCGGACCATCCTGCACCTTGATGCTGAAGAACTCGAGCTTGTCCTCGTAGTTGGGGCTGGCAATCGAATAGGCGCGCAGCAGGTTCTTGCCATTCACATGCAGGCCGATCATCACGAACTGGCCGTTCTCGAACCGCAGGCCGGGGTCGCGAGTCGTGGTCAGCGTGAATAGCGTGTCGTTCCAGTGGTGAACCTTGGTGATGCGTTCAGTGCGAAAGGCGGCGGCCATCGTGGCGGGCTCTGGAGAGTGGCTAAAAAATGGGCGCGAACCTTAGCATCATCGCGTCCCCGCTTGCGAAATATGGATATGCAATTTTCTGGAATCCGCGAGGGCAAAGCCTCGCGTTGTTGATGGTGCACCCGCAGCGAGCCGCGCACTTCATGCGTACGCAGGAGGCCAACAAACCCAGATGGCGTCTGCTGACAGGCGCCGGCCCTGGCAGGTAACAGCGCGCTGCGCGCGCCGGGGCTCAGCGCTTGACGAACAAATAGTGGCCCACACCCCACTCGTTGCCGCGCTCGATGCCGAAGAACTCCGCCACCGCCATGTAGAACATGCGCCAGCGCTGCACCCAGATGGCAGCGTCCTTCTCGCCATAGGCCTTCTTGAAGATGGCGAGGATCTCGGGCTTCTTCGCATCCATGCCCGCCAGCCAGTGATTGCTGGTCTTTTCGTAGTGGCGACCGTCGACATACCACTGGTTCTCGATCTTCAGATCGTCCTGAAACTGGAGCAGGAGGTTCTCACTGGGCATGGTGCCGCCGAGGAAGAAATAGCGCGTCATCCAGTCGGCGTCTTCCTTGTCTTCGTAGTGATACGCCAGCACCTTGTGGATGAAGATGTGGACGAAAAGCTTGCCGCCGGGCTTGAGCCAGCGGGCGATCTTGGCCATCAGCAGCTCGTAGTTCTTCATGTGCTCGAACATCTCGATGCTCATCACACGGTCGAAGCCGCCCCCCAGCTGCTCGGCGCTGAAATCGAACTCGGCCACGTTGCCGGTGTGGATGGTGAGGTTGCCCAAGCCCCGCTCCTTCGCGCGGTGGTTAATGAATTCGCGCTGGCCGTTGGAATTGGAGAGGCCCACGATCTGGCTGTTGGGATATTTCTTGGCGAGCCAGGTGCTGAGCGAGCCCCAGCCACAGCCGAGATCGAGGATGCGCATGCCGTCTACCAACCCTGCGCGCTTTGCATACAGCTCCAGCATGTGCTGCTCGGCCTCGGCCAGCGTCTCGTTGCCAGTCGGATACAAGCAGCAGGAATACTTGAGCTGCGGCCCCAGGTGTAGGTGGAAGAACTCGGCCGGCACCTCGTAGTGCTGCTGGTTGGCAGCCTTGGTCTCGATGGCGATGGGCGAGCTGCGTAGGTCGCGCATGAACTGCTCGAACGCCCTGGAGCGGGCCTCGCCATCCTGGTTCTCTGGCCCCTCCAACCGCGTGCGGATCAGCTTGCGCATGCCGTAGCGGGTCAACACGTCGGGGAAATAGCCTTTTTCGCAGAGATCAATCGCGTTCATGGAGGACAGGTTGGAGGATGCGGGAAGCGCAGGGTGGAACTTATCTCTTCGGAAACCAGGGGATCAGCGAACTGGTCTTGGCCACGTATTCGGCGTAGCCGGGCTTGCGCGCGGCCATTTCCTTTTCGAGCAGGGGCATCCCGCTCAGCTTGGTGAGCAGAAAGGCCATCACCAGCGGCGCACCCAGCGTTACCCAGGCATGGGGCGCGCCAATCGCCAGCGGGATATATGCCAACCAGTGCACGGTTTCGAAAAAATAGTTGGGGTGGCGGCTGTAGCGCCACAGTCCGTCACGACAGACCTTGCCTTTGTTGGCCGGGTTGCCCCGGAAGCGCTCCATCTGTGCATCGGCAATGCCCTCCCCGATCACCGAGATCAACCAGATCAGCACGGCCAGCACCACGGCCCAGAGCGGTGCGGCATCGGGCCGGTAGGCCACGACGATGAAGGCAGAGGCCGACAGCAGCAGCGTGAAGATGTTCTGGAACTGGAAGAACCAGAACATCTTCACGTTCACCTGCGGGCCCCAGTCCTTGCGAAATTGGGCGTATCGAAAGTCTTCCGGCTTGCCCCAGTTACGCACCCACAGGTGCCAACCCAGCCGCAAACCCCAGGCACCACCCATCATCGCGAGCAGCAGGCGGGTTTCGGCAGGGGCCGTGCCGGTCAGCGCATAAAGTGCCGCCAAGCCTCCGAGCGTGATAGCCCAGACCGCATCCACCAGCCCGCCATTCTTGGTCTGAATCTGCAACAGCCACGCGAAGGTCTTGGCGGCCACCACGATCACCACCGAAACGGTAAAGGCACTCAGGGGAGATAGCGTCATGGGATCAGCGGGCGGATTAAACTGGCGAACCTGAAGGTTAGCCTGATTGCAGTCGTCGGCCCGCTCGTCGCGCAGCCTGTCAGGGATTCACGTTACGGAGACCAGCCCGCTCATGGATGCAATGCGCCGATCTGTTCCCAGATTCTTTTGTCCGAGCCCCAGGCCTCGCTCTGCCTCGCCCCTTCAACGAGACCCCGCATGAAACCTCTGCGACTGATGGCCCTGATGGCCCTGCTGGCTTCGGGCTGCGCCACCATGCCGGTGCCCACCGCCACACTGGCTGCAGCATATGTGTCCATCCAGAACGCCGACGCCAGCCGCGGTGAGGACCCCAGCACGCCCGAGCTGAGGATGGCTCGCGCCAAGCTAGCCGCCGCCAACGAGGCCGCCAATCGCGGCGAGATGCTGCTGGCGGCACGTCTGGCAGAAGAGGCGCGGCTGGATGCCGATCTCGCCACCGCCCGCAGTGAGGCGGCCCGCGCCCTCTTCAATGCCGAGGCGATGAAGAAAACCAACGAGGGACTGCGGCAGCAGGCGCTGCGCAACGCCGTCAACGTGGCGCCCATCGCCATTCCTGAACCGATCCCCGTCACTGACACGCCGCAATGACCACCATAGCCCGCCATCCGCTTGCTTCCCCGCTGGTCCTGCTCGCCGCGCTGACCTTGGCCGGCTGCGCCGCGCCGCTCAAACCGGAGGGCGCCGATGGCGCTCGCAATGCCTTGGTCGCACTCAAGGCCAACAGCGCGCTCGCCTCTCAGGTGCCGCAGGCCCTGCTGGATGCCGAACTGGCCGTGCAGGCTGCCGAAGTGCCGACCCGCGACGTCGTGGGTGGCGACCATGCGGTGCATGTCGCGACCCGCAAGATCGAGATCGCCCGTGCCGAGGCCGAGCGCAAACTCGCGGAGGCCGAACTGAAAGTCCTCACCCAGCAACGCGAAGAGATTCTGCGCGAGGGCCAGACCCGCGAGCTGGAGATTGCCGCCGCACAGGCTCAGGCCGCGGCGGCGGCACTGCAGGCGCAGCAACAGGCCGCCCTTGCACAGGCCGCCAGCGCACGCGCGACGACGGCCGAGCTGCGTCGCCAGCTCGATGAGCTGCAAGCCAAGGCGACGGATCGCGGCCTCGTCATCACACTGGGCGATGTGCTGTTCGCCGTGGGCAAATCCGACCTGCAGCCGGGTGCGACCGAACAACTCGACAAGCTCGCCGCTTTCATGAACCGCTACGTCGACCGCACGCTGGTGATCGAGGGTCACACCGACTCGCAGGGCAGCGACGAAAACAACCTGCTGCTGTCACAGCGACGTGCGGAGGCCGTGAAGGTCTATCTCATCATCCAGAGCGTGGACTCCGAGCGCATCACCACCATCGGCCGCGGCAAGGAGGCACCCATCGCCGACAACGCCACCGCGGAAGGTCGGCAGCAGAACCGTCGCGTCGAAATTGTCATCAGCGGCGGTGCCACGGAATAAATACGGTTTTGTGAAACACCGCACCATCGTGGGGGCTGAAGAGGGCTGAGTTCAGAACAGGTTCATGGCCGTGGGACTGAATGGGGGCGTTGCAAACCCATCCCACGGAGAACCCATGAAACACCTCTCAACCCGACGCATGACGGGCCTCGCCCAGGCGATGGCCGCAGCCTCCCTGCTGACCCTCGCGGCCTGCGCCTCCACCCCGCCCCCCACGGATGAACTGACCCGCGCGGAGAACGCGATCAAGCGTGCGGAAGAGGCTCGCGTGGCCGACTACGCCTCGCCGGAGCTCACCAGCGCGCGCGAAAAGCTGGTGGCTGCCCGCGATGCCGTCACCCGCGAAGACATGGCCGCAGCGGCCCGCCTCGCCAACCAGGCCAGCCTCGATGCCGAGGTGGCAACCGCCAAGGCGCAGGCTGCCAAGGCCGAGGCCAACATCGCCGAGATGCAGAAGGCCAACGCCGCCATCCAGCAGGAGGCCGAGCGCAACGCCAACGGCGCCGCGCCCGTCGCCCTGCCGCCGCCCCCTGCCCCCAAAACCTACTAATCAAAAGGCATCCCCATGACCAAGATTTCCTTCATCCCCAAAACCTTCACCCGCAGCCTGATCATCGGCGCTGCCTCGGCGGCGGTGCTGCTCTCGGCCTGCGCCACGCCGATCAAGCCGGACGGTGCCAACACCGCCCGCGCCGACCTCACCCGCCTGCAAAGCGACTCCAAGCTCGCCGTGCTGGCCCCCGTGGCGATCCAGGAGGCCGAAGAAGCCGTGAAGGCCGCCGAGGTGCCGACTGAAGACAAGGACGCCGGTGAGCAGGCCGTGTATGTCGCCAAGAGCAAGGTCGCCATCGCCCGAGCTCAGGCCGAACGTCGACTCGCCGAAGACAACGTGAAGAGCTTGAGCGAGCAGCGCGGCGAAATCCGCCTGGATGCCCGCACCCGTGAAGCCGAACTGGCCAAGGCCCAGGCCGAAGCGGCCGCGGCGGCCGCCATGCAGCAGCAGCAGGCCGCACTCGCTGCGCAGTCCGAAGCCGAAAAGGCCAAGGCAGAGGCCGAGAAAGCCAAGGCCGAGGCCGAAGACCTGAAGCGCCAGATGACCGAACTGCAGGCCAAGGCCACCGACCGCGGCATGGTGATGACGCTGGGCGACGTACTGTTCGCCACCGGCAAGGCAGAACTGAAGGCCGGCGCAATGGAGCGACTCAACAAGCTCGCGAGCTTCATGCTCAAGTATCCGGACCGCGCTGTCGTGATCGAAGGCCACACCGACTCGGTCGGCTCAGCCGCGCTCAACCAGGCGCTCTCCGAGCGTCGTGCGGATGCGGTGAAGGCCTATCTCATCAGCCAGAGCGTGCCGGCTGCCAGCGTCACCACCATCGGCAAGGGCAAGGACGTGCCGGTCGCGGACAATGCCACCGCCTCCGGTCGCCAGCAGAACCGTCGCGTGGAAGTGATCATCGCCAACCCGCCGGCCAAGAGCTGATCGCCATCGCGGTATCGGCCCGCCGTCCTGTGACGGCGGGCTTTTTTGTGGTCGTCGCAAAAGTGGAGGCGCTCGGGATACCTTTGGCCACCCTGACTGGAGAATCCGATGCGTCGCCAAACCTGGCTGCTGACTGTTGTCGCCACCCTAGGCGCCTGCGCCCAGACCCCGCAGATCAGCGCGAGTGCACCCATTGCTGCCGCCGCCGCGGAGCAGGTGCTAACCCTGCGCCGTGACGCCGCACCGCAGGCCATATCGCTGAGGGCGGGCCAGACGCTAGCGCTGAAGCTCGAATCCAATGCAAGCACTGGTTACTCCTGGGCACTCGAAAGCCCGCCACCGGCCGGACTGGCGCAGGTCGGCGAGTCTGCCTACAGCGCTGATGCGTATGCCGAAGGGATTGTCGGGAGCGGCGGCACCGAAATCTGGCGCTTCAAAGCGGTCGCTGCAGGCGACTATGCCCTGCAAATGGTCTATCGCCGGCCCTGGATCAAGACGCCGGAACCCACCGACGAGCGATTGCAGATCGCTGTCTCCGTGCTCGGCGCTGCCGCGCCCTGACGACCTGCACACGGCCGCCTCAAGGCGCACCACATCCGGACGAGGCCTCGCGTCGTAGACTGAGCCGGACCAGAAAGAACGAGAGGACCGTGATGGCCATCAAAGTCGAAGAGATCGAGTTCAACAGCCGCGGTGTGCGCTTGCGTGCGGGTTTCTTCCATCCTGCTGCCGCGACTGGCAAGGCACTGCGCTCCAGCCAGGGTGCACCCTGCGTGGTGATGGCCCACGGCCTCGGCGGTACCCGGGCGGCCGGCCTGGAGCCTTTCGCGCAGCGCTTTGCCGAGGCAGGTCTGGCGGTGCTGGTGTTCGACTACCGCGGCTTTGGCAAGAGCGACGGCAAGCCGCGGCAGGTGGTGGATGTGCGCGCACAACTTGATGACTGGGCTGCGGCCATCAGCCATGCCCGCTCGATGAAGAGCATCAACCCGCAGCGCATCGCGCTCTGGGGCAGCTCGTTTTCTGGCGGGCTGGTCGTGGCCGCAGCGGTGGAGGATGGCCGCGTCGCTGCCGTCAGCTCGCAGGGCGGCATGCTCGATGGCCTGGCTGCACTCACGCATCTGCTCAAGGCGGAAGGCCCGGTGCAGATGGCCAAAGTCAGCGCCCTCGCGGCGCTCGATGCCGCCCGCGCACGGCTCGGTCTCTCGCGCGTGACACTGCCTGTGGTGGGCGCACCGGGCTCGATGGCTGTGCTCACCACGCCGGACTCGGTGCCTGGCTACGGTGCCATCACGCCGCCAGACTGGGTGAATGCGATCAGTCTGGCCTGGATGCTCACCTTGCCCCTGTTCCGGCCCAATCTCATGGCGGCCAAGCTGCACTGCCCCACGCTGTTCTGCATTGCCGAGCAGGACGCCGTGGTGCCACCTGCGGCCGTGGAAGACGCCGCGCGGCGTGCGGGCGCAAAAGCCGAAGTACGTCGCTACGCACGCGGGCATTTCGATATCTACGTCAACGAAGGTTTCGAGGATTCGGCGCGGGATCAGACCGCGTTTTTCCTGAAACACCTGAAGCCATGATTTGATCGCGCCGCCAATGGGCGGGGCGAATACCGCAGCACCGCAGCGGCATACCGGCGAGGAGAATCGCATGGGCGGCACCATACAAAAGGGCGCGGGCTACACGCTGTTCGTGCTGTTCCTCATCAACTTCCTCAACTTTTTCGACCGTGCTCTGCCCGGCGTGGTACTCGAACCTCTGCGCAAGGAATTTGGCCTGAGCGACACCCTGCTCGGCCTGCTGGGCACGGTGTTCATCCTCATCTACGCGGTGGCGGGCATCCCGCTCGGACGCCTGGCTGATCGCCTGCGGCGGGGGCAGATCCTGGGGGCCGGAGTGGCGGTGTGGAGCCTGTTCACGGGACTCGCCGCGGTGGTGACGAGCTTCCCGGGCCTGTTGATGGCACGGCTCGGAGTTGGCGTCGGCGAGGCCAGTTGCGCGCCCGCTGCCAACTCCATGATCGGTGATCTCTACCCCTCGCAGCGCCGTGCCCGGGCGCTCGGCCTGTTCATGCTGGGTCTGCCGCTGGGCTCGCTGGCCTGCTTCGCGCTGGGCGGCTGGCTGGCGCAGCAGTATGGATGGCGAACCCCGTTTCTCGTCGCCATGGTGCCGGGGCTGCTCGTGGCCGTGCTGGCCTGGCGACTCCCTGAGCCACCCCGCGGCAGTCAGGACCAGGCCGCCAATAGTGCACCTGTCGGCAATCCCTTTCGCCAGATCCTGTCGATACAAACCGTCTGGTGGATCATCGCCTCCGGTGCCGCCATCAACTTCGCGGCGTACTCGCTCAACACCTTCCTGCCTGCACTGCTGGTGCGTGTGCATGGGCTCAATGTTGCGCAGGCCGGCGGCATCGCTGCCTTGGTGCTGGGTGCGACCGGCCTCGTCGGCCTCACGCTCGGTGGCGTGTTGGCTGATCGCCTGCATCAGGCCTATCCACGCGGGCGTCTGCTACTGGGCGCCATCGCCCTGCTGATTTCGGCTCCGCTGCTGTGGGTCGGGCTCACACAGCCCAGCGGCGCAGTCACCGCGCTCACCGTGTTCCTGTGCGCTGGATGGCTGCTGTACTTCCTCTACTTCGTCACGGTCTATCCGGCCCTGCAGGATGTGATCGAAGCGCGCCTGCGCGCGACGGCGATGGCGGTGTATTTCTTCTTCCAATACGTGCTGGGCGGTGCGCTGGGCTCGCTGGCCACCGGCGCCCTCTCCGACCACTTTGCCAAGTCTGCAATGGCCGCAGCCAGCGCAACCGAAATGACGTCGGCATTCAAGGCCATTGGCCTCAACCAGTCGTTGGCATTGGCTGTACCGCTGGCGATTCTGGTCACCGGCCTGCTTTTGCTGTTCGCAGCCCGCAGTTTCGTGACCGATGCGGCGCGGCGCTAGGCTCGCGGGGCACTACGGCTAAAGCCACCCCGCGCTCGGCACCGTCACCTCGGTTTCGCGATGGCCCGCCACAGCATCTCGAACAGGGGCCCTGCCTGCTTGGTGGGCGCTTCCTTCTGGCCGCGCAGAATGTACATCTGCACCAGCCGGAACATCACCCCCATGATGTAGTCGAGCAGGTACTTCTCATCGACCTCATCGGTCAGCACGCCCTTGGCGCGGCCCTCACCCAGCACCTTGAGAAAGGTGCTGAACAGCACCGGGTTCTGAAAGTTTTCCTGCTTGCGCCAGGTGTTGAGATAAACCGAGCTCATGACGATCTGCGCGACCTTGGGGTGCTTCTCGAAGTAGTCCAGCGTCACCCAGAACACCTTGCGCAGGCGCTCCTTGAAATCCTCGATGCCTTCCAGGTGGTCAATCATGCGCACTGCGAGGCGGCCCAGCGCGGTATCGAGCGCGCTGAACAGCAGGGCCTCCTTACTGCCGTAATACTTGTAGAGCGTTTGCAGGCTCACATTGGCGCCGCGCGCGATCTCGATCAGGCCGACGCGATGGAACTCGCGCTCGGCAAACACCTCCAGCACCGCCTCCTCGATCCGAGCCTGGGTGGCGGGATCGATCTGGTTGCGGGCGTCGCGGGCGGAAACTTCCGTCTGGGATTTCGGTCTTGGCATGGAGGTCACAGTAAACATTATTACACCAGCACAAAGTTTGGCGCAGCGGACGACAAACTGCCATAGATTGACGCTGCTACATAGATTTGACTACGCTCCATACCACGCGGTGTGTCCACTCGGAGAGGTGTTGACGCGCGGCGCTGGATTTTCCCGTAACAACTATTACCGAGACCAACCATGGCTGAAGCCTTCATCTACGACGCCGTACGCACCCCGCGCGGCAAGGGCAAGAAAGACGGATCCCTGCACGAGGCGACGCCGGTTCACCTGCTCAAGACGCTGTTCGATGCGCTGCGTATCCGCAACCACCTCGACACCGCGCTGGTCGACGACATCGTGCTGGGCTGCGTCACGCCTGTGGGTGAGCAGGGCGCCGACATCGCCCGCATCGCCGCGCTCTACGCCGGCTGGGCCGAAAGTGTGGCCGGCGTCACCCAGAGCCGCTTTTGCGCCTCGGGCCTGGAGTCGGTGAACCTCGCCGCGATGAAAGTGATGAGCGGCCAGGAAGACCTCGTGGTCGCCGGCGGTATCGAGAGCATGAGCCGCTGGCCGATGGGTAGCGATGGCGGCGCGATGGTGATGGACCCGCGCGTCAACGGCGGTATCGATTTCGTGCCCCAGGGCATCGGCGCCGATCTCATCGCCAGCCTCGAAGGCTTCAGCCGTCGCGATGTCGACGAGTTTGCCGCCCGCTCGCACCAGCGTGCCGCCGCCGCCCAGGCTGCCGGTTACTTCGACAAGACCCGTATCGCAGTGAAGGACCTGAACGGCCTCACCCTGCTCGATCACGACGAGACCATCCGCCCCACCACCACGACGGAGACGCTGGCCGGCCTCAAGCCCAGCTTCGAGCAGCAGGGTCAGATGGGCTTCAACGCCACGGCGCTGCGCAAGTACACGACGGTGGAGAAGATCACGCACGTCCACCACGCCGGCAACTCCAGCGGCATCGTCGATGGCGCCGCCCTCATGCTCATCGGCAGCAAGGAGGCCGGCATCAAGATGGGCCTGAAGCCGCGCGCCAAGATCAAAACCTGCCAGGTGATCGGCAGCGAGCCGACCATCATGCTCACCGGCATTGGCCCGGCCTCGAAAAAGGCGCTGAAGAAGGCGGGCATGAACGCCAATGACATCGACCTCTACGAGATCAACGAGGCTTTCGCCGCCGTGGTGCTGCGTGCCGCGCGCGACCTAGGCATCTCCACCGACAAGATCAACGTCAACGGCGGTTCGATCGCCATGGGCCATCCGCTGGGTGCCACGGGCTGCATCATCCTCGGCACCGCACTCGACGAGCTGGAGCGCACCGGCAAGTCCACCGCCCTCGCCTCGCTGTGCGTCGGCGGCGGCATGGGCATCGCCACGATTATCGAGCGCGTCTAAAGCCTCACCAGAACAAACACGGAAGACACCATGAGCGCCATCCAATACACGGTCGATGCCGACGGCATCGCCACCATCACTCTCGATCTCAAGACCCGCCCGATGAATGTGCTGGCGGCCGAGCTGACCGAACCTTTCAGCGAGGCTATTGCCCAGGTCGAAGGCGACGCCAACGTCAAGGGCTTGATCATCACCAGCGGCAAGAAGGAGTTCCTGGCCGGGGCCGACATCGACGGCGTGTTCGCCATCACCGACCCCAAGCTGGCCTTCGAGCTCGCCGAGAAATACAAGAGCCTGCTGCGCCGGCTCGAAAAATGCGGCCGCCCCGTCGTCGCCGCATTGAACGGCACCGCGCTCGGTGGCGGTCTGGAACTAGCACTGGCCTGCCACTACCGCGTCGCCATCAACAATCCCAAGTCCAAGTTCGGCCTGCCGGAAGTGAAGCTGGGCCTGCTGCCCGGTGGCGGCGGCACCCAGCGTCTGCCGCGCCTCATTGGCATCCAGGCGTCCCTGCAACCCATGCTCGAAGGCAAGGAGTTCTCCGCCGCCGAGGCCAAGGCGGCAGGCATCATCCACGAGCTGGCGACGGACGCCGCCGACATGCTCGCCAAGGCCAAGACCTGGGCACTCGCCAACCCCAAGGCCGTGCAGCCCTGGGACGACAAGAAGTTCAAGTTCCCCGGCGGCGACTCGAAGAGCCCCGGCATGGTGCAGCTGTTCGCCATCGCGCCGTCGATGACGCATGCCAAAACCCAGGGCAACTACCCCGCCGCCGACAACATCCTTTCCTGTGTCTACGAGGGCGGCGTGGTGGATTTCGACACCGCCTGCCGCGTCGAGTCACGCTACTTCGCCGACCTCGTGGTGAGCCAGGTCAGCAAGAACATGATCGGCACGCTGTGGTTCCAGCTCAACGCCATCAACAAGGGCAAGTCGCGGCCTGAAGGCGTGCCGAAGTCCGCCGTGAAGAAGCTCGGCGTGCTGGGGGCCGGCATGATGGGCGCGGGCATCGCCTACGTCTCCGCCAAGGTCGGCATCGAGGTGGTGCTGCTCGACTCAACGCAGGAAGCTGCCGAGAAGGGCAAGAGCTACTCCACCGGCCTGCTCGACAAACTGGTGAAGAAGGGCCGCATGACGGCCGATGCGCAGGCGGCCTTCCTCAAGCTCATCACGCCAACTACGGATTACGCGCTGCTCGAAGGCTGCGACCTGATCATCGAAGCCGTGTTCGAGGACCGCGCCATCAAGGCCGACGTGACCAAGAAGACCGAGGCCGTCATCCCGGCCACGGCCACCTTCGCCTCCAACACCTCGACGCTGCCGATCACCGGCCTCGCCAAGGCCAGCCAGCGCCCGAAGCAGTTCATCGGCCTGCACTTCTTCTCGCCCGTCGACAAGATGCCGCTGGTCGAAATCATCATGGGTGCGGAGACCTCGCCGGAAACCCTGGCGAAGGGCTTCGACTACGTGCAGCAGATCAAGAAGACGCCCATCGTCGTCAACGACTCGCGCGGCTTCTACACCAGCCGCTCGTTCGCGACCTACGTGATGGAAGGCGCAGCCCTGCTGCTCGAAGGCCAGCACCCGCGCTCGATCGAAGTCGCAGGCCTCAAGGCCGGCATGCCGGTCGGCCCGCTGGCGCTGCACGACGAGGTCTCGATGTCGCTCTCGCTGCACGTGCTGGAGCAGACCCGCAAGGACTTCGCCGCCGAAGGCAAGGCGCTCACTGAACATCCGGCAAATGCCGTGATCGAGAAGATGGTGAAAACCCTCAATCGTCCCGGCAAGAAAGCCAAGGCCGGCTTCTACGACTACCCGGATGCGGGCGAGAAGCATCTGTGGGCTGGTCTCGCCAAGGAGTTCCCGCTGGCGCCGGTGCAGTTCAGCCAGCAGGAGCTGATCGACCGCCTGATGTTTGCTCAGGCCAACGAGGCGGCGAAGTGCTTTGAGGAGAACGTGGTGATGACGGTGGCCGACACCAACATCGGCTCGATCTTCGGCTGGGGCTTTGCACCGCACCAGGGCGGCGCGCTGCAATTCATCAACGCCTACGGCGTTGCCGCGTTCGTGCAACGCAGCGAAGAACTCGCTGCCAAGTACGGCGCTCGCTTCGCACCCGCCGCACTGCTAAAGAAGATGGCGGCGGAAGGCCGTCGCTTCGAATAGCCGAACGAGCACGCCGATGAAGATGCTGATCCGCCTGCTGCTGGGATTGGCACTCCTTATCGGCGTGCTGCTGCTCGCCCTCAAGCTGCGCTACGGCGGGGGGCGCGCCGATTTTCCGGACCGTAGCGGCCCGCCATCGCTACCGGATACCGCGCTCGAAGTCGTCGCCGAACTGCCGACACCGCCCGGCAATATCGCTGTCTCTTCAGACGGCCGTGTGTTTGTTTCTCTGCATCCGGAAGCCAGACCCAGCCTCACCCTGGTCGAACTGGTGGGTGGTCAGGCCAGGCCTTGGCCAAGTGCCGAAGCGCAGCGGCGATTCCATGATGTGCTTGGCATTCGTATCGATGCACGGAACCGGCTCTGGACACTCGATAACGGTGGCCATGGCGTGCATACCGCCAAGCTCACCGGATTCGATGTCGCCAGCGGTGCTGCCGTGGCAGAGATCATCCTGGACCAGACGGTGGCAGGCCTGGGATCGCATCTCAACGACCTGCAAGTCACTGCCGATGGCAGCACCATCTTCATTGCCGATGCGAGTTTCTTCGGGCAAAAGCCGGCGCTGGTCGTCGTCGATGTTGCCAGCGGCCATGCGCGCCGCCTGCTGCAAGAACACGCCTCGGTCGTGCCAGAAAAATTCATCCCGGTCGTACAGGGTCGGGTGATGGAAGCCTTTGGCCTCGTCGCCATCCGGCCCGGTGTGGACTCCATCGCGCTTTCGCGCGACGGCGAGTGGCTGTACTACGCACCGATCACCAGCCAGCACCTGTATCGCATCAAGACCAGCGCGCTGCGCGATGCAGGTCTGGATGAGGCGCAGCTCGCAGGTCAGGTGGAAACGCTGCCCGTGAAGACCATGGCCGACGGCATCACCACCGACAACGAGGGCTATGTGTATCTGAGTGATCTCGAACACTCGGCCATCGTGCGCTATCAACCCGAAACCGGCGCGATGAGCACGCTCATCAAAACGGAGAAGCTTCGCTGGCCGGATGGCTTTTCCTTCGGCCCCGACAACTGGCTCTATGTCACGGGTTCGAGTCTGCAAACCGTGATCGGTCAGCCGCCGTCCAGCATCGCGGCGCATGCTCCTTATCAAGTCTTTCGGTTTCAGCCGGGTGGCACCGCCGCGGCTGGCCACTAGGTTTTTTCTTGAACCCAAGGAGCATCACCATGTTTGGATTGCTGATGAACTGGATGAAGGCCAACAAGATCCTTCCCCAGATTTCGGATACCGAGCGGCAGGCACTCGAAGCGGGTTCCGTATGGATTGACGGCGAGTTCTTTGGCGGCAACCCCGACTTCAGAAGGATGCTGGCCGAGAACTACGACCGGCTCTCCAGCGAGGAACAGGCCTTCATCGACGGCCCCTGCGAAGAACTGTGCCGGATGTGCGACCGCTACGAGATCGCCCGCACCCGCAAGGTGCCGGACGAGGTGCTGGCCTTCCTGAAAAGGGAAGGCTTCATGAGCTTCCTGATCCCCAAGGAATACGGCGGCAAGCAGTTCTCCAAGCTCGCCATCTCCACCATCATGGCCAAGGTGATGCCGTTCAATGCGGCGGTGGGCACCTTCGTGGTCATTCCCAACACGCTGGGCGCGGCGGAACTCCTCATCCAGTACGGCACGGCCGAGCAGAAGTCCCACTACCTGCCCCGACTCGCGCGCGGCGAGTATGTGCCCTGCTTCGGCCTCACCGAGCCCACGGCGGGCTCGGATGCCGCGAGCATCAAGGCCGAGGGCGAGGTGTTCCGCGATGGCGACGGCGAGCTGAAGATCCGGCTCAATTTCCGCAAGCGCTACATCACGCTGGCACCGGTCGCCAACTTGGCCACCATTGCCTGCAAGTTGAACGATCCGCAGAACATCCTCGGCAAGGGCGCAGACTTGGGCATCACCTGCGTGCTGATCCACAAGGGCACGCCCGGCTTCAGCAGCGGCGACCACCACCTGCCCATCGGCGATACCTTCGACAACGGCCCGCTGGTAGGCAAGGACGTGGTAGTGCCCGTTGGCAACATCATCGGCGGCGTGGAGCGTGCCGGCCAGGGCTGGAAGATGCTGATGGAACAGCTCGCCGGCGGCCGCGCGGTGTCGCTGCCGGCCGGTGCCATCGGCGGGGCCAAGGTGGTCGCCGCCACCACCGGTGCCTACTCGATGGTGCGCCAGCAATTCGGCATCGCCATCGGCCAGATGGAAGGCGTGGAGGACAAGGTCGGCAAGATCGCCGGCCTCACCTACATGCTGGAAGCCTCGCGCGTCTACGCCTGCTCGGCACTCGATGCCGGTCAGGAGCCGCCCGTCACCTCTGCCGTGCTCAAGGCCTACACCACCGACGTCGCGCGCCAGATCGTCACTGAAGGCATGGACGTGATGGCGGGTGCGGGCGTGATGCAGGGGCCGAACAACATCCTGGGCCAGGGCTATATGTCGGCCCCGGTGGGCGTGACGGTCGAGGGTGCCAACATCCTCACCCGCACCCTGATGATCTTTGGCCAAGGCGCGACGCGCTGCCATCCGTACGCGCTCAAGGTGGTGAACGGTGCCGAGCAGAACGACGTGGCGATGTTCCGCCACAACCTGCTCGCCTGGATGTTGCAGTTCGTGGTCGGCATGGGGCGCAGCCTGGTGCGCACGCTCACTCGCGGCTGGACCGTGTCGGTGCCCGATGTCGCACCGGAAACGCGCGTCTATTACCGCCGCCTCGGCTGGGCAGCGGCGCGCTACGGCCTGATGACCAACCTCGCCATGTTCGCCATCGGCGGCAAGCTGAAGATGCGCGGCAAGCTGACCGGCCGCTACGCCGATGCGCTGGCCTGGCAGCTGCTGGGCTTCAGCGCGCTGCGCCGCTTCGAGGCCGAGGGCCGCCGGCCGGAAGACCTTGCACTCGTCCACTACGCACTGAACCACGCGCTGGCGCAGGTGCAGGAAGCCTTTGCCGGCATCTACGCCAACTTCGATGGCGTGCTGGGCTCGGCACTGCGCTTCTTCGGCACCATCGGCCTGCGTATCAATCCAATCGGCACGGCACCTACGGATGCGATGAGTCAGGCAGCTGCGCGCACGGTGCAGCGCCACAACGCGCAGTTCCTGCGCCTTGCCGATGACATCTTTCTGCCAAAGGAGGGCACGCCCGGGCTGGGCCGCCTGCTGCGCGCCTTCCGGCTAGTGACCGAGGCGCAAGCCATCCTCGCCAAGATCCACACCGCGCAAAAGGACAAGCGCCTGCCACGCGGTGCTGCCGAAGATCTGGCGGCCGAGGCCGCCTACAAGGGCGTCATCACCCGTGAGGAGGCCAACCAGGTGGCTGCAGCCGCGACAGCCCGGCTGGAGGCCATCGAAGTCGATGTATTCAAGCCAGAGCAGTACTACGTCGAAAGCCAGGGCACGCGGGGTATCTATTCGGGCGCACTGGAGCAGAAGCTGGTGGCCTGAGCCCTCTGACCACGCCAACTAGGGCGGACCCGGGAATCAGATCGCACGATCCTGATCCCTGCGCCGCCGATCGATTTCAAGCGACAACCACCCAAGCCTTCCAATCCGCCATGAATCCTCTGCTGTCCGGCCTCACCGTCCTCGACCTCTCCCGCCTGCTGCCTGGTCCGTTCTGCTCGCTGTATCTGGCCCAGCTTGGCGCCACCGTCATCAAGATCGAGGAGCCGGGTACCGGCGACTACGCACGCTCGCTGTCGCCGGAGATGTTCGCGCTGGTCAATCGCGGCAAGAAGTCGATCACGCTCGACCTGAAAAAGCCCGAGGATGTGGCCCGTCTACACGCGCTGGTGAAGACGGCAGATGTGCTGCTGGAGAGTTTTCGCCCCGGCGTGATGGACAAGCTCGGCTGCGGCTATGCGGCGCTCAAGGCCATCAACCCCAGACTGGTGTTTTGCGCCCTCACCGGCTACGGCCATGACGGGCCCTGGCGACTGCATGCCGGCCACGACATCAACTACTGCGGCTATGCCGGCGTGCTCGATCAAACCGGCGCTGCAGATACCGCACCGGCCATGTCGGGTTTCCAGATCGCCGATCTCGCTGGCGGCGCGCTCACGGCGGCGCTGGGCATCGTGGCGGCAGCCCTGGGGGCCAAGGCCAGTGGCGAGGGCTGCTTCGTGGATGCCGCCATGCTCGACGGCACACTGGCGCTGCAGGCCACCACGCTCTCCACCCTGCGCGCGCTGGGCAATGCGTCACCGCGCGGCGGCGACATGCTGACCGGGGCGCTGCCCAACTATGCGGTGTACGAAACCGCCGACGGCAAGCACATGGCGATGGGGGCGCTGGAGCACAAATTCTTCGTGGCGTTTTGCGCTGCGGTGGGCCGTCCGGATCTCGCCAAGCGCCCGCTCGCCCCCGGCAAGGCGGGCGAAGCGCTACGCGCAGAGATCACGGCGCTGTTCAAGACCAAGACACGCGACGAATGGGCGGCATTGCTGGCCAACGCCGATTGCTGCGTGACGCCGATCCTCACCCCGGCCGAAGCACTCAATACCGAGCAGGCCAAGGCCCGCGGACTGATGGTGCCGGCCAACGGCAAGCCGGCGGTCGCCATGCCGCTGCGTTTCGACGGCCAGCGCGGCGTGGACGTGGGCGATGCTCCGGCGCTGGGCGCTGACAACGCCACGATTCTCGGCGGCCTCGCGTAGGGGCGGCCCTACTTCCTTTCTTGCTCCTCTTCCTGCAGCCCCTCGCTTTCGTCGCCGACCTTGGGCGGCACGAAGTGATGTGGGGTCGGGTTAAGCCGCTGCCAGTTGGCGGGTGGCGGCGGGCTACCCTCGAACACCTGGTTGAGCGGCAGGCGGGCAAGGCCATCCGCGCTGAGCGAGCCGAAATACAGCCAGGGTCCCCACTCGCGCACGCTGGTGATCGGCCCGTAGGCATCCGGAGCGTCATGCTGCAGGTTGGCGATCACCTTGCCGTTCTCGTCCAGCCCCAGCACCCAGGCCTTGTGCGCCGGGGCCGGTTGCAGGAAGGCCGGCAGGCGCAGCGCCAGTTTCTTCATCCACACCGGCTTGTCGGCGAGATCGTCCAGCGAGGCCGCGCGCGGTGAATACAGCGCCAGCCAGAAACGGCGGTTGTTGTCGTTGTAGCTGATGTTGTCCGGCAGGCCCGGCAGGTTGTCGATGAACACCTCGCTGGTGCCGGCCTTCTCGCCCTTGAGCCAGTAGCGCATCACCCGGTAGGCGGCGGTCTCGTTGACCAGCACATAGGCGTCGTCCGGCCCCACGGCCACGCCGTTGGCGAACAGCAGACCCTTCATCAATACCTTGGTCTCCTTGCTCTCGACGTTGTATTGCAGCAGCCGACCCGTGCCCCGGTGCTCGACGAATTCGTAAAGCACCTTCGACAGCGGCCAGGCGGCGGCATCGGTGAAATAGAGGTTCTTGTCGAGACGGGTGTTGTCCACGTCGTCGGTGAGCGCGAAGGGCACGCCGTCGGCCGCCGCCGCCAGCACCTTGGGCGTGCTGCCGCTGCCGAGATGCAGCAGACCCTTGTCGGCATCGGCAATCACCAGCCCGCCATCAGGACCAAAGGAGATCCCCAGCGGCCGCCCCTCGCTCCTGCCCAGGTCCTGATAGCTGCTGGCGTTGCTGGAGAACATGACGATGCGACCATCGATAAAGCCGGCGTAGATGCGTCCGGCCGCATCCACCGCAATGCCCTCTGGGCCGCGGCCCACGCCGATCCCGAAGCGCTGCACCCCCTTGAGCTTGTCGTTGGCGGCATAGGCACCCTCCAGCTTGGGCGCGGGGGGCGGCGTCCAGGCCTGGGGATCGATGGGCACCGGCCACAGCAGCAGATACAGCAGGGCGGCGACGAGTCCGGCGAGGGCCAGCAGGAGGATTTTCTTCATGGGGTCGGGTGGCAAAAACGTCGGGCTTGCGGCGGCAAGTTCAATTTAATCTCGATCATAGCGTTGACCACGCGGGGTGCCGCATCAACAATCAGCGCAGAAAAACAACCATCTGCGACCCCGGAGATTTCATGCTTGCCACTCAGACGCCCGTCGAGACGCTCTTGCTGCGCGCTCAGCAAACCCCCGATGCGCCCTGGCTGCACCAGAGCATCAACGGCGTGTGGCGGGCCTGGACCTATCGGGAAATCGCCGACCAGGTGATGCGCATGGCCTCGGCCATCCAGGCGCTGGGCATTCCACAGGGTTCCGCCATCGGCATTGGCGGGCGCAACACCGCGCACTGGTTCATGGCGGATCTGGCGATCGCGGCGGCCGGCTGCATCAGTGTCGGGCTGTATCCCAAGCAGTCGGCCGAGCACCTGAGCTACATCCTGGCCCACTGCGAAGCCAAGGCCGTGATCGTGGGGCCGATGATGGATCCGGCCGAGTTCATGGACGTGCTGCCACCCGAACTCGTCACCATCCGCATGCCCTACCCGGATGCGCCGCCCTGCCAGCTGGAATGGGATGCGCTGGTCTCCGGCAACATGCCCATGGCGAAGCCCATCATCCGCGGCCCCGAGGAGCTGATGACGCTGGTCTACACCAGCGGCACCACCGGCCACCCCAAGGGCGTGATGATCAACTGGAACAACGCCGTGTTCACCATCAACGGCCTGATCGAGTCGATGCCGCCGAAGAAGGAGGAAATCTTCTTCAGCTACCTGCCACTGGCGCACATGTTCGAGCGCGGTGCGGTGGAGCTGTCCAGCCTCTATCTCGGCGCGCAGATCTACTTCCTGGAGCACCTCGAAAAACTGCCGGAGCAGCTTGCCTTCGTGCGGCCCACGCGATTCTTCGGCGTGCCCCTCGTCTACACCCGCATCCAGGCCGGTGTGCTCAAGAAGATGCCGCAGGAAAAGCTCGACAAGCTGCTGAAGGTTCCGATCCTGTCCGGGATCATCAAGAAAAAAATCAAGCGCGCCATCGGTCTCGACCGCGCTTGGCTGGTGTTTTCGGGTGCTGCCGCCATGCCCAAGCCGCTGATCGAGTGGTTTTCGAAAATCGGCATTGAAGTGCTGCAGGGCTACGGCATGACCGAGAACAGCATCTACGCCAGCGCCAACCTGCCCGGTGCCAACCGCATCGGTTCGGTGGGCCGCGAGAATCCCGGTGCCAACACCCGCATCGCCGCCGATGGGGAGATCCAGTACAAGCACCCCGGGGTGATGAGCGGCTACTACAAGGAGCCGGAGAAAACCCGCGAGACTTTCACCGAGGACGGCTACCTGCGCACCGGCGATAAGGGCCGCCTGGATGCCGATGGCTACCTCTACATCACCGGCCGCACCAAAGACATCTTCAAGACCATGAAGGGCAAGTATGTGGCCCCGGCCCCCATCGAAGGCGCGCTGTCGCGCAACACCGACATCGAGCAGCTCTGCTTCACCGGCAGCGACCTCAAGCAGCCGATCATGCTGGTGACCCTGAGCGAGGCGGGCCGCCGCAAGTCGCGCGAGGAGGTGGAGCGTGGCCTGATCAGCGAGATGGAAGCGGTGAACAGCACGCTGGAACCGCACGAGGCCATCGCCAAGATCGTGGTGGTGAAAGAGGCCTGGACCATCGAGAACAGCCTGATGACGCCCACCATGAAGGTGAAGCGCAACGAGATCGACAAGCGCTACGGTGCGCTCATCGCCAAGGAGGGCGAGACCCGCGGTAAGGTGAGCTGGGAGAGCTGATTCGAAAGGCAGTCGTCGATGTGTTCGGGAGGAGACCTGACATGAATCGAACCTTCAGCACGGCATGGCTCGCGGTATCGGCACTGCTGGCGGGTTGCAGCGGCGACTCCAGCGCACCGCGAGCACCGCAAACCCCGGTGGGCGCAGCCGCCACGCCCAAGGCGGTGTGCGGCCCCGGTTCGCAGCCGGAGATCGGCATGCAGGGCCGCGTCAGCCGTGCCGAGCACGACAGTGGCCGGGCAGCGCAGGGCTACACCTGCAACACCGAACTGGTTGGCAGCTACACCGTGCAGACTGCGGTTGGCACCGTGGGTGGCTTCAAGGTGGAGCGCTACACCGATGCCGCCGGGCACGACTGCGCCTACTACGACACCACGCTCACCTACCCCACCAACTTCGGCACCGGCGAGTCCGGCGTGAACGTGCTGGACATGAGCGACCCGGCCAAGCCGGTGCTGACCGCGCGGCTCGAAACCCCCGCCATGCTCTCGCCACACGAATCGTTGATCGTGAGCCCGGCCAGCGGACTGCTGGCTGCCGTCACAGGCAATGCGGCGCTGTATCCCGGCTTTGTCGACGTCTACGACGTCTCGAAGGACTGCCGTCATCCCGAGATCAGGTCCATGGCCTCGTTCGGCCTCATCGGCCACGAGAGCGGTATGTCACCGGACGGCAAGACTTTCTACACCGCCTCGCCCGGCACTCCGACCATCACCGCCATCGACCTCACCGACCCGTCGCGGCCGAAGGTCCTCGGCGTCATCCCCTTCTACTCGCATGGACTGTCGATCAGCGACGACGGCAACCGCGCCTACCTCGCCGGCGTGGGTCTGGCCGGTGCGGCCTGCGCCTACGCGGTGACGTGCAGCCTGCCCGACCTGCCACAGGATCGCGGCCTGATCATCCTGGACATTTCCGACTTCCAGTCCCGCAAGCCCAATCCGCAGGCGCGGGAGATTTCGCGGCTGACCTGGACGCCGTCGAGCATCCCGCAGAACGCCCTGCCCTTCACGCGCAATGGCCATGCCTATCTGCTGGAAATCGACGAGTTTGCCCGCGAGAGTGGCGTGGGCGCGGCGCGCATCATCGACATTGCCGACGAGACCAAACCCAAGGTCATTTCCGACATCCGGCTCGAAGTGCATAACCCCGAAAACTTCTCCGCCATCGCGAATGACCCCGGTGCCGCCTTCATCGGTCAAGGTTATGCCGGCCACTATTGCAACTTACCCAGCCGCGTGAATCCGGACGTCGTCGCCTGCAGCATGATCGTCAGCGGCCTGCGGGTGTTCGATATCCGCAACCCCGCCAAGCCTCGCGAGGTCGCCTATTTCAACCCGCCGCTCACACCGCGCATCACACCGGTGCTGGAGGCCAGCGGCTACGCCATGTCCAGTCCCAGCTTCGTGCCCGAGCGCAAGGAGATCTGGTACAGCGATGTCTACAGCGGGTTCCATGCGGTGCGGGTCACGAACGGCGCCTGGCCAGATTGAGCAGCGGCCTGCCAGTACCGCTGGCCGCCCCGCAGATCGGCATGTCAGCGCTTTTGCCGCGATATCTTGCTGATCGAACAGGAGGGGCACATCGGGCAGGTCAACGCCGTGCAGCCCGCAGCGCGTTGGTCAGGCAGATGCCGGTGGTGATCGTGGCGCCGATGACCGCCACGTAGAAGGTGCCGTAGCTCACCAGATTGGGCCAGTCGCCGATGGGTTGCAGGCCGCGTTCCGGCGCATAGACGGCAGACGCGTAGCCGACGGCGTTGCCCCACAGCATCACGATCGCCGCGTAATAGAACCATCGGGCCTGGCGCTCGCTGAATTGCAGCCGCGGGCTCAACAGCACCATCGCCATCACATACATGGCGTTCATCAAGGGGCCGACGTGGGCGTTGCGCAGCAACTCCTTCTGGTCGGGCACTGGCACCTCGAAGCGGGGCATCGGCAGGATGTGCAGCACGTTGTCGGCGAGGGCGATCAGCCACACGAAGCCGCCGCAGAAGCCCAGGAACATCATCACGAAGCAATGCACCAGCAGCTTGCCGCCGATGCGGCTCGACAACCCCTGACCTGCCACCACCCAAGTTTCGTTCTTCACCGTGCTCTCCTGTTGTTGTGTCGGTTTTTCTGCATTCAGGCGGCCGCCTTGGCGAGCGGCTGGGCATAGGGCACGGGCATCTGCGGCGAGTGCGTGTCCAGCAGGGGGAGCTGATCCAGCGGTGCGTGCCCGTGGCCGGCGATCCAGTCCAGCACCCACTGCGGGTCTTTTTCGCGGCGCGGCGAATGGCCAGGCAGTGCGGCGCGTAGCAGGTAGGGGCCGACGTGGCGGATGAAGGCGGTGATGTGCCAGGCCAGCCGCAGCCGCGAGCGCGGCTGCCCCCACAGGCCCTCGCGCTGCAACATGGCCTTGTAGGCGCGCATCGAAAACCACATCACCTGCAGCGAACCGTGAAAGACGCCGTAGGCCCGCGCCAGATAGCCCCCCAGGCTGCCGCCGAAAGCCGCCTGGTAGATGTCGTAGGCCACGCACTTGTGCTCGGTTTCTTCCACCATGTGCCAGAGCACGAAGGACACCACCCGCGTATCCGCGCCCTTGAACAAGGCGACGCGCTGCTCGATGAGCCATTTGGTCACGCCGAGAGTCATCGACTCGAAGCCCGCCGTGTAGGCCATGCGGGTGCGCAGCGGGCGCTGGGCGAGGCGCGCATAGGCCGCCTGCATGTCACGCTCGATGGCGGCCAGCTCCGGGTAGCGCTTGGCCTTGAGCATCTCGTTGAAGCGCCGGTGGGCCTGGTAGTGGTGCTGCTCCTGCGTATTGAAGACGCGGCCCTGTTCGCTCAGGTGCGCGTCGCCAAGCTGCTGTGTGGCTTCGCGCACGGTGCGAATCAGAAACGGTTCGAGATACGGCATGGTCAGCGAGCCGCCGTTCATCATTGCGGCCAGCTCGGGCTCGCCCGGGATCCACTGGGGGTCGATGTCGTCGGGAAATTCAAAGGCGATGCGACGCGGAACGGGCGTGGGCTCAGGCGCCAGCGGGGCCAGGCCGTGTGGGGTTTCAAGCATGACGTTTCTCCTCGACAGGGGCTTTTTTGGCAGGGACTTGTTCTGCGGTGTCGGCGTGCTCCAGGCTGGTGCGCAACGCACGGATCAGGGTGGGCACCAGCACCTTCACATCGCGACCCATCACGAACTGGCCAGCCACCTGCAGCGACACCAGGCCGTGCGCGCCGATCCAGAACAGGTGCGCGGCGGTGAGCGGGTCGATGGTCTTTGGAAAGTCGCCGCGCAGCTTTCCGGCCGCGATGACCTGCGTGCAGACGTCCAGCGCATCGCGCTTGGCGGCCTTGAGCTCGATGGAGCGCCGCGCCACGTCCAGCTGATCGAGGGCGAAGAACATCAGCGCGTAGCGGTGCGGGTGGGCCATGCCGCTGCGGATGTAGGCGGCCGCCAGGGCCTCCAGCTGCTGCTCCGGTTCGTCCAGGCCCACGATGGCCTCGCGCATCTCGGCTTCGATCCACCGGAAGGCGCGGGCGCGCAGGGCATTCACCAGCTCCTGCTTGTCGGCGAAGTAGCGGTAGGGCGCGGAATAGCTCAAGCCCAGTTCCGTGGCGAGACGGCGGAAGCTGATGGCGTCCTCGCCGCCCTCCTTCTCGAACACCGCCATGGCGGCATCCAGAATCTGGTCGCGCTTTTGCGCACGGAGGTCGTCGGAGAACTTTGGGCGGGGCATACGGTTCAGTAAACATCATTAACGTAACGACGTCAACAGAACAAAAAAGCGTCATTCGCGCCCACTCATGGGCCACTTCTCGGCGCCGATCCGGCGTTGACTGAATCCGCCCTCGTCGAGCCCGCGCATCCGTCTGCCGGCGCGGCCCTGCCCTTCACTTCTTGCGGGTGGCGTCCCTGCGGCGGAAATAGAGAACCTTCTCGACCCGGGCCACCCGTTGACCCATGCCGTCCAAGACCTCGACGAGATACGTCGGGGTGTAACGCGCACCGTCGGCCGTTTCGCGCCGCACCGCGGCATCATCGTCGGGCGTCAAGCTGAAAACCGCCCGCACCGTACCCTTTCCGGGCTTCTCGAAATCGATCGTCGCAGCCTTGTCCCAGATCACATAGTCCTTGCCCAGTCGGGCAATGAACATGAGCATGTAGAAGGGATCGCACATTGAATACAAGCTGCCGCCGAAGTGGGTGCCGACGGCGTTGCGGTTGGTCCTCGTCTCGCGCAGCTCGACAACGATGCGCCCGAAGTCCGGAGAAACCTCCACCACGCGGATGCCCGCACCGCGATACGGCCCCCAGAGATTGAGATAGGTCCTGAACAGCCAGGGGGTCTTGAACAGCTGATCGCGCAGGTTCATCGGAGAGGTCGAATACGAGGGGCTCAACTCATCTTGAGCCAGGGGATGGGCACCTCGCCATGACCTGCGGGGTTACGAGAACACCACCGTCTTGTTGCCATGCACGATCACGCGGTCTTCCACATGCCAGCGCACGGCGCGGGCCAGCACCTGGCGTTCGAGATCGCGGCCGAGGCGGCGCAGGTCCGGCACGCTGTGGCGGTGGCTGACGCGGCCCACGTCCTGTTCGATGATCGGCCCCTGGTCGAGATCGGCGGTGACGTAGTGTGCGGTGGCCCCGATCAGCTTCACGCCGCGGTCGTCGGCCTGCTGATAGGGGTCGGCACCGACGAAGGCCGGCAGAAAGCTGTGGTGGATATTGATGATCTCGTGCGGCCATGCCGCCACGAATCCCGGCGAGAGGATGCGCATGTAGCGTGCCAGCACGATGAAGTCGGCCTGCCCCTGAAGCAGCGCCATCATGCGGGCCTCGGCCTCGGCATGAGTGGCGGCGTCGATCGGCACATGCTCGAAACGCACGCCAAAGCGCTCGACCGCCTCGCGCAGGTCCGGGTGGTTGGAAATCACCACCGGGATATCCACACGCAGCTCGCCGCGCTGCCAGCGCCAGAGCAACTCCATCAGCGCGTGGTCGTGCTTGCTCACCAGCACCGCCATGCGCGGCTTGATGGCGGCAAAGCTGATCCGCCAGTCCATCTCGTAGCGCCTGGCCACCAGCTCGCCAAAGGCGCGTTGCAGGGCCTCGCCGGTCACGTCCAGCGTGGGGGTCTGAAACTCCAGCCGCAGGAAGAACTTGCCGCCGAAGGCATCGCTGGAATGCTGGTCCAGCTCGGTGATGTTGACGCCGTGGTGATACAGAAACGTGGTGACGGCCGAGACGATGCCGGGCTTGTCAGGACAGGTGACGCTGAGGCGTGCGGTGGACTCGGGGGCGGTAGTCATGCAGCGGGCAGTAGTGATTTCAGCTTTGCGGATTCTTCGGGAAACCAGGGGCCGTTGGCCTTGAGCGCTTCGGCAGCAGCCTGCCTGGCCTCGTCGCTGCGCTGAAGCGCCAGCAGCGACTGCACACGTGCCTGGGCGTTCTTGAGGCGATTGACGCCGTAGGCTTTTTCCGCCGCCTTGGCGAACCAGACGACTGCCTTTTCGTGCTCGCTGCGCGCCGCCAGCACCCGAGCGTAGCGGTTGGCGTAGACGTAATCATCGGGATACGCGATGACGAGTTGTTCGAGCAAGGCATCGAGCTGAGCCGTATCCCCGGCGGCGTCGTAGAGCACACGCAGATTGTCGGCCGCATTGCGATCCGCCTTGAGGCTCTTGGCGATCCGGGGGGCGAAGTAGCGGATGCCCTTCTGCAGGGTTGCCGCCCTGGCGGCGGTGTTGCCCTGCGCCTCATACAGATCAGCCAGCGCGAAGAGAGCACTGCGTGCATCGGCGCAACCCTGCTTCTTGGCCAGCACCGTACCGGTCAATAGCTTCTCGAAGCGGGGTGCCTGAGCGGTGAGAAAAAGTCCGCGTTGCCCACTGGCATCCGTGGCCTTGGCTTCGGGCGCGGTGCACTCCAGCGCGGTGTCGAGGTCGTACGGGCTCTCGCAGTCCAGCTTGCCCGCAAGCGCCAGGTGGGCGGCGGCGAGGCAGGCTTCTGGCCGCTTGTTCTTGGCGGCGGCTCTGAGTTGCAGTCGGGCAAGACCGCGTTGCACGACGCTGTCCTTCTGGGCGGCGCCCTGCAAGGCCGCCGGCAGCGCAGCAAACCAGTCCAGACCGGCCTGCGCCTCATTGCGGGCGAGATATGTGGCCAGCACGGTGCGCGTCGCAGGCAGCGCCTTGGGGCCGCTGGTGGCGGCGATGCGACGCAGGTCATCCAGCGTGGTGTTGCGTTTGAGGATGGTCGCCAGCTCGGGGTAGAACTGTGCGCGGGTGCGCTCGGCATTGATGCGGCCCAGTTCCTCGCCCTTGGCGTTGATGACCACGTAATTGGGCAGCGCCTTCACCGCATATCTGTCCTTGATCGCGGCACCCTCTGGCGAATCGGCATCGAGGTCGAGCACCACGGTGTCGCGCTCCACCTTGGCCCACTCCGGGCCGGTGAGCACGGTCTTTTTCATGTAGTAGCAGGAGTAGCACCAGGGCGCGTGGAAATCGAGCAGCACCGGCTGGTTGCGGGCGGCGGCGATCTTCAGAGCCTCAGCGAGTGGATCGCCATCCGCACGGCTGCCGAAGGCCGTGGCGAGCAGCAGGGTGGCAAACAAGATGCGGAGCATGTAGGACCTTCAAAGAGTCGCGGGGTTTTTGCGGCCGTCTCGGGGACTCGGAAACGACCCTTGCGGAAAGGCCGGAGGGGAACGCCTCGACGACAGATCACGCAGGTTACCGCGCTGGCGGGCCTGCGCGAAGGCGTGATGTCAGAACAAATCAGGGCAATGGCGGCAAGTTCTTTGGCGCGTCTTCGGGCGGCTTGGAGTAATAGACGATGCGGGCGTTGTAGGCCTTGCCGTTGGCCGGGTCATGGATGTTGGAGACACCGCGATACTCCACCAGCCTCTTGCTGGCGGTGTCGTAGAGCAAGGTCAGGTCCGGGGCCACGTAGCGCAGCAGGGAGTCGGCCTCGGCAATCAGCTTGACGGCGGGCTTCCCCTCGAAACTCGCGTCACCGATCTTGCGGATGCGGAATCGGTAGCTGTCGAGCTGGCCGGCGATCATGAAGTGGAACTGCAGGACCTCACCTTTGATCAACTTGCCCAGGCTGTCCTGCACCACATGGTTGAAGCCGGAGTCCGCACCCGTCGCGCCCTCGCGCTCCAGGCGCTTGCGTTTCTCCGGCTTGCCCTTGCCGGAGATCTTCAGCAGCTCCACCGTCTGGCCATTGTCGGTGATGGCCTCGGCGTAGCCCTCCTGGGGCAGGTCGAAGCGAAACTTGGGCACGTAGGGGTCGGCGCGATAGTCGAGCGTCTTCTTGCCGATTTCGCTGCCATCCGGCGCGTAGTAGCGGATCGTGCTGGAGACCTCTCTGCCGCCTTCGAACACCGGCTGGTGCACCTCGGTGTAGAGATACTTGCCGCTCTTCAGATCGTAGGCATACCCGTAGAAGCTGCCTTCGGCCCGGGCGAGGAGCGCCGTGAAACCCAGTAATAGCGCCGCCGCGGCGCGGGTGAACTGCAGAAACCTCATGGCGAATCCTCATGCATTGCAGCGGGGGCGAAATCGTAACCGCTGCCGAATGTCGGTGCGGTGAACGCACCGGCGGGCAGGCTGGCCGCGGCAAGCGCGCGCGCCAACGCATCCACCGGCTCGTGCTGGCCGTCATCCGAAAGCTCGAAGGTGCCGAAGTGCACGGCGAGCGAAGCGGCAGCATCGAGCTCGACATGCGCCCGCACGGCCTCGGTCGGGTCGATGTGCTGATAGGCCGTGAGCCAGCGCGGCTTGTAGGCACCGATGGGCAGCAGCGCCAGGCGCATAGGACCAAAACGCTGGCGCGCACCCTTGAACTGCGGCCCGTAGCCGGTATCACCGGCGAAATACACCGGACCACCGGCAGTTTCGATCACATAGGAAAGCCAGAGGCTCTGATTGCGCCCGCCTAGGCCGCGCCCACACCAGTGCACGCTCTGCGCACCCCAGAGCTTGCGGCCATTCGGCAGTGAGGCGGACTGCCACCAGTCCAGTTCGGTGATCTTGCTGATACCCACCTCGCGCAGCGTCGCACCCTCGCCAAGCCCCACGTAAAACATCGGGTCGTGCGCCGTCTTCAGGCGCTTGAGCGTTGGCAGATCGAGGTGGTCGTAGTGGTTATGCGAGATCAGCACGGCATCGATGTGAGGCAAATCCTCAAATCGGATGCCCGGTGGCACGAAACGGCGCGGCCCCGCCCACTGCACCGGGCTCGCCCGCTCACTCCAGATCGGGTCGGTCAGCAGGTTCAGGCCATCGGCCTGGATCAGCACGGTGGCGTGGTTGACCACCGTGGCGCGCAATCCGCCCTCGCCCACGATCGCCAGCGGCTTGGGCCCGGGTGCGATGCGGAGATCGCGCTTCCACATCCCCGGCTCACGCTGCCACCAGTAACGCAGCAGATCGAGCGCGTTCTTCTCGAACGGCTTTCCATTGTGAAAAAGCTTGCCATCAAAGTGATCGCTCACCGGTCCCTGATAACCCGCGTGGGGCCACAGCGCCGCCGCAGCGGGCACGAGAAAGACAAGGGCGGGAATGATCCAGAGCAGGCGGCGCATCCCACAAGCATAACGAGGCCGCAGGCACAAAATGCCCTTGGCGGGAGGACGCACGGGGCTCTGTACCGGCCCGGTGCTGGGCCGGGCACCGCAATCCACTACCATCCGCGGCCCACGATCGCGCATCACCAAGCACAGGTTCCACACCGCCGTCCTTTCTTGCCCATGAAACGCTCATCGAACGCTGTCGATGTTCCCAGCCTGCCCACACCCTCGGTGAAATCCGTCGGCAAGCAGGCACTGCAACAGCAAATGACCCAGGCGACGACCTACGAGACCTGGGCCAGCAGCGCGCAGGCAGCGGACGTGCTGAGCGGCCGCGACGCCTGGAAGCTGCGGGAGCGCAGCAATCTGTATGACCACGCGACGATCCGCGCCCGCCTCGACCAGCTTCGACTGCTGCGTGGCAGCGGCGACGACCTGGGCCTGGTGTTCGCACTCGACGAGGGCGTGCACGGCAATCTGGGCGGCATGGGCAAGCCCGTGCTTTACAGCAAGGCCCGGTTCGGCACCAAACAGCTGATCTCGGACTATCTCGGCACCGTCGCTGACACGCTGCTGTATCTGGAAAGCCTGCCGGAAACCCGTCTGCCGACGGCGGTGAAACTCGACCTCTTCCGCCGCGCCAGCCTCTGCTATGGCCGCTCGGCACTGATGCTGAGCAGTGGCGGCACGCTGATGTACTTCCACTTCGGCGTTGCGAAAGCGCTGCTTGACCAGGGGTTGCTGCCCAACGTCATCTCGGGCTCCAGCGCCGGCTCCATCGTCGCCTCGGTGCTGGGCAGCCGCAGTGATGACGAGCTGAAGGGCTTTCTCAAACCCGAAAACGTGCGCTTTGGCGCCGCCTGGCAACCCAGCCTCATGGAGCGCACCACGGGCCTGCGGCGCATCTTCGGTAGCGAGGCCTTCGAGCAGACCTTCGATCGCCTCATCCCGGACATCACCTTCCGCGAGGCCTTCGAGCGTAGCGGACGGCACATCAGCATCTCGGTGAGTCCCTGCGAGCGGCACCAGACGCCGCGGCTGCTCAATGCCATCACCTCGCCGCACGTTCTGATCCGCTCTGCAGTACGGGCAAGCTGTGCAATCCCCGGACTGTTCGAGCCCGTGCAACTCATGGCCCGGGATGCCCATGGACACACCGTGCCGTATCTCAACTCGCGCTGGATCGACGGCGTGTTCGCAGCCGATCTGCCGGCCAAGCAACTGGCGCGGCTTTACGGCAGCAATCACTACATCGTCAGCTACATCAACCCGGTGCTGCTGCCGACCTTTCGCGACCACAAGCTCGAAAGTGCCTGGCTGAAACCGCTGCAGGTGATGCTCAAGAGCACGGCGCAGAACGTGCTCAAGTCCACCGATGTGTTGCTGGGCAAATACCTTCCTGCGTCCTCCGTGGGTGCAGCCAACAAGGTGGCGCACGATCTGCTGTCGCAGAACTATGTCGGGGATATCAATATTGCACCGCAGCAGCGGCTGGTATCGCCGCTGAAACTGCTCTCACCCAATACCGACAACGAAATCGCCGCCCTGATGCTCGAAGGTGAGCGCCAGACCTGGCCGCGCATCGAGATGGTGCGCAATTCGTCCCGGATCAGCCGCACGCTCGATGAAATCCTGCGGCGCGCAGGCGAGCCGGGGCACGGCCGGTAAGAGGCTGACGGCGTCAGGCCGGCAGGATCGTCGCGACGCCGCGATCCAGCACCAGCAGCGCCCGCTCCACGCTCCAGCAGCGGAACTGCACCTGCCCTTCGGGGCCAGTCCACCATTCGGTGCGCAGCGTCTCGCCGGGATATACCGGCTTGGTAAAGCGCGCACCCATGGCGCGCAGGCGGCTGGCGTCAAAATCGCAAAGCCCGCGGATGAGTGACTGGCAGACCACGCCATAGGCACAAAGACCTTGCAGGATGGGCTTGTCAAAACCCGCCTTGCGCGCAACGGCAGGGTCGGCATGCAGTGGGTTGTAGTCGCCGCTCAGGCGGTAGACCAGTGCCGCGATGGGCAGTGTCGCAGCCTCGATACAGCCGCTGGGCTCGCTGGAAGGGACCAGCGGCAGTGCCGCGGGCGGCTCACCCCAACTGCCGCAGCCGCCATCGGCGCGCAGAAAATACGTGCTGTGCACGGTACCCAACACATCGCCCTCGGCATCGTGCAAGGTCTTTTCAAACGAGAGCAGCGCACCGCTCTCGATCCCCTTGTCGACCACACCCCGGACGCGGAATTTGCCCGTGACCTTGCCCTCGGACGGGAGTGGCTTGAACAGCTGGAAGTGCTGCTCGGCGTGCAGCAGCTTCACCCAGTTGATCTCCAGTTCTGGCGCGGTGACCCAGCTACCAGGGTGTGCCAGCACACAGGACATCGAAGGCAGGGCCTGCAAGTCCTTCTCGAACACGAAGCGCAGCGCAGCCGCATCGAGTGGATCCGCGCAGGCCCCGACGCCCAGGGCATAAAGCATCGTATCGCGCTGGGTGTAGGCGGTCGGGATGTCCGGGAAGATCTTGCGAATCAGCTGGTCTCTGTTCATGTCTGGAGCGGTGTGGCAGTGGCGTTGTGGATTCGCGCGCGCCTGTGATCAGCGCATGTTGCGGCCGGCCTGCATCAAGGCAGGTCCTCCTCATCGGACTTGCGCCCTGCTGTCGAGGCTGGCACGGCATCCATGGCCTTGAGGTTGAGCTTCATGCGGCTGAGGATGTCGATGAGCTGGCGCTCTTCCTCCTCCGTGATGCCCTGCATGATTTCCTGGTTGACCACCAGCGCCACGGCCTCCAGCTTGCTGAGCAGGGCCTTCCCCTTGCGCGACATCTTCACGCGCTTGCTGCGGCGATCTTCCTTGTCGGGCACCCGCACCACCAACTCGTTTCCTTCGAGCCGGTCGATCAAGCCCCCCAGGGTCACCTTGCCCACATCGAGAATGCGCGCCAGCTCGATCTGCGAATACCCCTCGTCCTCGTGTCGCGAGAGGTTGCTCAGCACCCACCACTGCGAGCGTGTGATGCCCATGTGCTTGAGCCGCTGATCAAATACCGTGCGGCGCAGTCGCGAAGCATCGTGGATGAGAAAGCCAGCCTTGAACGGCGCTTTGCCGGCCGGTTTGTTCTTTGCCTTTGCAGTGCTCGGCATGACGGTCTGTCCCCGTAAATACAGTCGAATATTGACAATATGCTACAGAACGATCTTGCGCTTGCGCGAACCAGTCGCGGCGCTAGATGCGACCCTGATGCCCTTGCCAGTAGCGATCTTTCACCAGACGCTTCAGCAGCTTGCCCGCCTCGCTACGAGGTAGCTCTGCCACGAAATCAACGCTGCGTGGGCACTTGATGGGCGAGAGTGCGGCGCGGCAGAACGCGATGATGTCTGCGGCGAGCCGCTCCGGGTCTGGCACCGGAAACTGCCGCGGCTGGACCACAGCCTTCACCGCCTCGCCAAACTCCGCATGCGGCACACCGATCACCGCCACATCGGCGATCGCGGGATGTGAATACAGCAGGTTCTCGGTCTCCTGCGGGTAAATGTTGACCCCGCCCGAGATGATCATGTGCGACTGCCGATCCGTGAGGTAGAGATAGCCATCATCGTCGAGATAGCCGATGTCGCCGAGCGTGCCCCAGCCTTCGTCATCGATCACGTGCCGGGTCTTCTCGGCGTCCTTGTGATACTCGAAGCGATGGCCATTAGTCAGATAGACCAGGCCCGGCATGCCAGCGGGCAGCACTTGCCCAGCCTCATCGACGATGCGGATACGGCAACCATCGGCAGGCCTGCCCACGGAGCCCTTGTGGGTCAGCCATTCCGCCGAACTGATCAGCGTGTGTCCGATGGCTTCGGTACCGCCGTACAGCTCCTCGATCACCGGCCCCCACCAGTCCATCATCTGCTGCTTGACCGGCACCGGACATGGCGCTGCGAGATGCAAGACACAGCGCAGGCTGTCATGGCGGTAGGCGGCTTTGATCTCAGGCTCGAGATGGAGCAGACGGATGAACATGGTGGGCACGAAGAGCCCGTGCGTCGCGTCATATCGCTCGATCGCGGCGAGCACATTCACTGGATCAAACTTGGCGAAGCCGACGAAAGTGCCGCCACAGCGGTGCACGCTCATCATGAAACGCCCCGGTGCGGCGTGATACAGCGGCCCTGGCGCGACGAGCACGGTATCGGCATCCAGACCATAACGCTGTCTCAGCATGGCGAGCCGACGCGGCGGCACTTCCGGCGGCTCATTGGAGAGTGCGGTGCGTACGCCCTTGGGGCGTCCAGTGGTGCCCGAGGAATACAGCATCGATGGCCCCCGGAATCGCCCGACCAGCGGTTGAGCCGGCATTTCTGCCAGCCGAGCTTCGTAGCTCTCGAATGGCGTGACGGCCGCATCGAGCATCAGGCATTGGAGCCGTGGCACTCGCTGGCCCGCCACAGCCACAGCAACCTTGGCGAGCCTTGACGAGCTGACGAGCAGGCAGGCATCGCTGTCATCAACGATATGGGCCACCTCGTCTGCGCTGGCCTGGCTGCTGATACAGACGTAGGTGATGCCTGCGTTCTTGGCCGCCCAGCACAACTCGGCATAGCGCGGATGATTTTCAAGGAACAAGGCGACGGTATCGCCCTGCACGAGACCCAGATGCGTGAACAACTGTGCGGCGCGATCGGCGTTGGCAACCAGTTCCCGGTAGCTGATCACCTCACCGGTATCGGCCAGGATCAGCGCCGGTCGCTCCGGGTGGCTTGCTGCGTGATGGCGCGGGTGCAGAAGCGGCGTACTGATCAGGCTCAAGAGGTCACTCACACGGCGTTGTCAAACTAGATAGTAAGCATACAATATGGTTCCAGACTTTTACCCGCCATTGCCACCACGGATCAGGCCACCCATGGAAATCCAGCTCTCTGAACTGCAACGTGAAATCGAAACCTCGGTGCGCAAGGTCTGCGCAGGCTTTACGGACGAGTACTGGCACGAGGCGGACGAAAAAGCGCGCTTTCCCGAGGAGTTCTACCGGGCCATGGCCGATGCCGGCTGGCTGGGCATCACCATGCCGGAAGAACTCGGCGGCGCGGGGCTCGGCGTGACGGAGGCAGCGATCATGATGCACACCGTCGCCAGCTGCGGCGGGGGGCAGGCGGCAGCCAGCAGCATCCACATCAACCTCTTTGGCCCACACGCCATCGTCGTGCACGGTACCGACGAGCAGAAGAAGCGCTGGCTCACCCCGCTCATCAAGGGGCAGGAGAAAGCCTGCTTCGGTGTCACGGAGCCAGATGCCGGCCTCGACACCACCAGCATCAAGACCTTTGCCAAGAAGGTCGATGGCGGCTACCGCGTGACTGGCCGAAAGATGTGGACGAGTACCGGGCAGGAGGCGCACAAGATCGTGCTGCTGACCCGCACCACGCCCAAGAGCGAGTGCAAGCGCCCCACCGACGGCATGACGCTGTTCTACACCGACCTCGATCGCAGCAAAGTCGAGGTGCGCCGCATCAAGAAGCTGGGCCGTAATGCGGTGGACAGTAACGCCACCTTCATCGACGACTATTTCGTGCCAGAATTCGATCGCATTGGTGAAGAAGGCAAGGGCTTCTACTACATCATGGACAGCCTCAATCCGGAGCGCGTGCTCGTGGGCATCGAGGCCATCGGCATTGGCCGCGATGCGCTCAATCGCGCCGCCAATTATGCCCGCGAGCGCGTGGTGTTCGGTCGCCAGATTGGCAAGAACCAGGGCATCCAGCATCCGCTGGCAGAGGCCTGGTGCGGACTGGAATCGGCCTACTGGATGTGCATGCGCGCAGCCTATCTCTACGACAGCGGCCAACCTTGCGGTGCCGAGGCCAATGCGGCGAAGTTTCTCGCCGCACGTGCAGGCTTCGATGCCACCACCAAGGCAGTATTGACGCACGGCGGCATGGGGTATGCACGCGAGTTCCAGGTGGAGCGGCTGTTCCGGGAGTCGATGCTGCCGCGCATCGCACCAGTGACCGAGCAGATGATCCTGTCGTTCATCGCCGAGAAGGTGCTGGACTTGCCCAAGAGTTATTAACCGTATCCAGCGGGGCCTAGCGGCACCGAAATCACCAGGAACAAAAATGCCCGGTATCTACTTCGATGAAATGACGGTCGGCCAGACCTTCAAGCATCCCATTCGCCGCACCGTCACCGAGACCGACAACGTCTGGTTCTCGGCACTCACGCACAATCCGGCCTACCTGCATCTCGACGAGCAATACTGCAAGGACAACACCGAGTTCGGGCAGCGCATCGTCAACTCGGCCTTCACGCTCGGCCTGGTGGTCGGTATCAGTGTCAACGACACCACCTTCGGCACGGCCGTGGCGAATCTGGGCTGGGACGAGGTGCGATTCCCCAAATCGCTGTTCCACGGCGACACCGTGCGGGTGGAGAGCGAGATCATCGAGCTGCGCGAGAGCAAATCACGACCCAACGCGGGGATCGTCACCTTCATCCATCGCGGCTTCAATCAGCACAACGAGCTGATCTGTTCCTGCAAGCGCAGTGGCCTGCAGCTGAAGAAGCCCCCAGCCTAAAAGGGCGCTACAGCGCCGCGGGCGCTCAACGCAGCCGGATGAGTTTCTTGCCCTTGTTGCGACCGGAGTACACATCCACCAGCGCCTGCGGTGCTTCGGCAATGTCGGTGCTGATGTCCTCTGCACAGCGCAGCGCGCCACTCCTCAGCATGGCCGCGAGCTTTGCCGCCGTCTCGTCATAGCGCTTCAGGTGATCGAAGATCACAAAGCCCTCGATGCGCAGGCGCCGGGTGAGGATTTCGCGGTCATGGCGAGGGCCCATCGGTACCGGCACCCAGCTCGCAATCGACATCGTGCCGCACTGGATCACCCGCCCGAACAGCGCCATTTGCGAGAGCACCACATCGGCGATCTCCCCGCCCGTGTTGTCGAAAAACACATTGATGCCATCCGGGCACGCCGTCTTTAACGCCGCCTGCAGCGGCTGCTTGTAGTTCACATAGGCCGCATACCCGTATTCGGCCATGCATTGCCGCCCCTTGTCATCGGAGCCCACCACCGCCACAGCCCGCGCGCCCGCCTGCTTTGCAAGCTGACCCACGATGCTGCCCACCGCACCGGCGGCAGCGGTCACCAGCACCGTCTCGCCGGGCTTGGGTTGACCAATATCGTGCAAGGCGAGATAGGCCGTGAGTCCATTGATACCCAGCAGACCCGCGCCTGCCGACAAGGGTGCCTGCGTGGGATCGACCCGGCGCAGTAGGCTGGCCGCGGTTGCCACGCAGTAGTCCTGCCAGCCGAACCAGCCATAGAGCGCCTCACCGACCTTGAAGTCGGCATGACGGCTGGCGACCACCTGACCCACTGCCATCGCGCGCATCACCGCGCCGAGGGGCACGGGTGGCGCGTAGTTGTTCTCGTCGTTGACATAGCCGCGCTGGGCCGGGTCGACCGAGAGGTAGTGGTTCTCGACCAGATACTCGCCGTCCTTGAGTTCTGGCACTGCGACGGTCTTCAGCTCGAAGTGCTCCGGCTGGGGGATGCCGACGGGGCGGGACTTGAGGACGATCTGGCGGTTTTGCATGGCCGGGCTGCCGAGACTGGGAAGTGCCGAATCATTTCGGTTCGCAAGCATACCGTCAGCGAGCCTGCGACGACATCCTCAAACTGCATCTGGTGAATCAGCGCAGCAGATAGAGCCCCAGCAGTGCGCTGCAGACCACCACCACCCAGGCCTCACAGAGCAGCCGCAGTGCCAATGGAGCGGTTCTGATCTCCATGAAATAGAGGATGACCAGGCGCACTTTCATCATCGCCAGCACGATGATGCTGACAGTAGCTTGTGAGGGATCGCGTGCCCCGCTGTGGTCGGTGCCCAGCCACCAGGAGATGGCCGTGGCGGCCACCAGCATCAGCCAGACCACGGTGATCGCATGGCTCGATAGCAGGCGCATGGCTTACTGGATGAGATAGATCAGCGGAAACAGCACGATCCACAAAAGATCGGCCAGATGCCAGAAGCTGGCACCGCTTTCGAGCACTGACAGATCACCCGCCGCAGGGGTGTGGCGCGAGCGGATCCACAGATAGCCCAGCACTCCCATGCCCAGCAGCAGGTGCACAAAGTGCAGGCCGGTCAGCACGAAGTAATACATGTAGAAATCATTGGTGACCAGGGTGATGCCGTGGCTGATCTTTTCGCTGTATTCGAGAACCTTCACCACGGCAAACACGAGTCCACATAGCCAGGCGGCAGCGAGCAGCCGTGACACCTGCCGACGTGCGCCTTGGCGTGCGCATTGCACCGCCTTGGCTACCAGCCAGCTGCTGCTCAACAGAACGATGGTATTGATCGCGCCGAAGTTCTGGTTGAGCGTGGCCTGCGAGCGCTGGTAGAGCGCCGGATCATCTGCGCGGTAAAACAGAAAGGTGCCGAACAGCAGTCCGAAGATGACCATGTCGCCCAGGATGAACACCCAGACGCCAAGCTCACCCGGCAAATGCGGCTTGGGCTGGTGGAGCGGAATATCCATTGGCATGTTCAGGTCACAGACTGCCGCTTGATGCTCCGCCTCATCACCATCGTCATGGTCAGGAACCAGCCAAAGAAAGCGATGGCCGGAACCCAGAACCCGAACAGGCCGTTCCAGGCGAACGGACCTGACTTGAAGAAGGGAATCAGGCCGCCGGGCAGGAACAGCACCGCGACCCAGATGTTGAAGAATCCGACCCACCGCGGAAACACCGGCACCGCAACACGATCACCGAGTACAGCAAAGCCAACGGCCAGAAGCTGGACACCTGCGGGTGCGAACGGCGTCAACAGCATCAGCCAGGCGGCATCATTGAGCAGCTGTGTCAGCTCCGGCGCGCGCTCGGGTCGAAAGGCGGCAACGATCCAGAGCAAACAGGGCACCACCAGCAGCACCACGACGGAAATACCAGCTGCGAGCTGCACGAACGTGAATACCGGCAGGCCGGTTTCGATGCGACGGAGCTGCGTGGAGAGCACCCCCACAAAGGCCAGCGCCATTGAACTACCCAACAGCATGATCACCTGGCCAAGCCGGATCATCGAAGCGTTGTTACGGAAGATCGCAGCGACCTCGTCCGCCCCGGTCGATGGCGAATGTGGTGGCAAAAAGCCTGCACAGAAAAAAAATCCGATGGCGAACAGCACCACGAATACGGGACCGCTCCAGATGCACAGCAGCTGGTTTTTTTGGGACTGGGTCATGGCGTCGAACGGCCTGGGTTAGATGTCTTACCTGTGGTGACGTCTGCGGAAAACTGCTCAAAACCCACCGTCAGCGCGCGGAACGCAGCGGCCACCCAGTGCCGCAGCGGCTTGCCGTGGTTGTCGGCCGCCCAGGCGCGCATGGCCGTCACAAAGGCGATGGTGCCAGCGGCAATCTGCACCCGCAGCGCGAACAACTGCGCCGGGCTTCGGCGTGCCTGCATAAGGTGTGCAATCTCGCTCTCCCAGCGCGCATTCTCGGCCTGGTAGCGGCGGCTGAGTGCGGGCGTTTCGAACACGATGCGGGTCAGCATGGTCGCGCGCGCGGTATCGGCGTCCAGGTACTGCGCCAGCTTCAGCAGGGCATCGCGCATGCTCAGCAAGGTGGCGGTACCGGCCGGAAGTGCGGCCATCTGCGCGTGGACGAAATCGCCCTGCTCGTCCAGCCAGTCGAACACCACATCTTCCTTCGTCTCGAAGTAACGAAAGAAGGTGCGCCGCGAGATACCAGCCGCATCGGCGATCTCGGCGACGGTGGTGGCCTCGAAGCCCTTCCTCGCAAAGAGCTCCAGGCCTGCAGCCAGAATCTGGGCACGCACCCGCTGCTGCTTGTTCGGCGCTGCCGACTTGCGCAGGCCTTCGACGACTTCACGTCCGGCTGCGACGGCTTGAGGCTTGGCGACTTTCACGCTGTCAGTGGCAGTGGATGAGGGCATTGGGTGCCAGTTTAACGACAGTGATGACTCGTTTGCTCCCGTACCAACCACCATGCAAATATGGCACTGAGTGCCACCAGATGGCACTTAATGCCATTTAACAAAGCTTTTGGAGGAACCAAAGTCATGTCCAGATTGCTCATCAGCGTGAGCCATACCGTGACCGCAACCCTGCTGCTCGGCCTCGCCACCACACCGGCCCGGGCGGGTCGGGCGCTGCTGCTCAACGGCACCAGTGGCGAATCGCTGGGCATGGCAGGCGCGGATGTCGCGGTGATGGGCAGCAGTGCTGCCGTCAATCTCAACCCGTCGGGCCTGACCCAGCTCGTGGCCGGCGGCTGGGATGTCTATGTCGAACCCTACAGCGCCTTCGGCTTCGAGCATCGGGATACGCTGGGTAATGACGATGTGATTGATCACCCCGTCGGTGCAGTGATGGCCGGGAGCTATGCGCAGCGACTCGCGGCATTCCCGGACGTGGTCGCGGCCACCGGGCTCTTCGTGCAGGGTGGCAATGCGCTTGGTTATGAGTCGCTGCTCACCGATTTCGGCAATCGCGACACCTTGTCGGCCAACATCGGCGTGCTGAAGTTCGCCAACGGACTCGGCTGGAAGGTGAATGCGCAGTGGAGCCTCGGTGCAACGCTGGGCGTCTCCTGGGTGCGGGGGAGCCAGAAACTACTGCCGGAGACCTCCGACGCGAACACCTCGTTTTTTGGTCTGCGTTTCGACAGCGGCAGCAGTATCCAGATCAATGGTCAGTTCGGTGTGCACTATCGCCCCGTGCCCAGCGTCACGCTGGCGGCCGTCTACACCAGCAAGATCCCCCTGCAACTTCAAAGCGGAACCACCACGGTCAACTTCGACGCGATAGGCCTGGGTCACGTGAAACATCGCGACGCGCGAATCGACGGCCTCGCCTTGCCAGAGGAAATCGATATCGGCATCGCCTGGCGGCCTGCCCCGCAGTGGCTGCTGTCGGCGGAATACAACTGGCTCGACTACTCCGATGCCGTGCAGGGCACCCGGTTGCGCGCGCGAAATCCCGACCATGCGGCCGCGCCTGCACTGATCGACGCCACCTCGCCGCTGAACTGGCGAGATCAGCACGTCGTCGCTGTTGGCGCTGCGTACGAGCTGAATACCAACAACACGGTGCGCGCCGGCTTCAACATGCAGAACAATGCCCTGCCGGGTCAGACCCTGTCGCCAGCGTTCAACGTGATCCAGCAACGCGAGGTCACCTTTGGCTTCGGCCGCAAGTTTCGGCAGGGCTGGTCGGTGGACGCCGCGGTGGAATACCAGCTGCCCGTGACGCAGACCTACTTCAACCCCTCGCTGCCGCTCGGCACGCAGTCGCGGGAGCACTACGAACTGCTCGGCATCCTCATCACGCTATCGCGCCGTTGGTAGTCCGCAGACGCCAATCCCACGCCAGAACACCAATGCCCTCGTGGCCCGGCTGCTCCGACCGGCTGGCGGGCAGGCCTGTGTATCCCGCTCGGCAAGATTGGCCATCCGCAGGTCCGGTGACGCATGACTGGAAAATATCGTCAGCAAGTAATACAGTATGCTAGCGAACCACAACACAGGAACGTCATGGCTGACCTACCCTTTCGCGGCATCAAGTCCTTCGGGGCCTTCATCCCGCGGCGGCGTTTGCAGCGCAGCGCCATTGCAGCGGCCCATAGCTGGGCTTTTCCGGCGTTGAAGGGCCTCGCCAAGGGCGAGCGATCGATGTGCAGCTGGGACGAGGACACCATCACGATGGCAGTGGAGGCAGGCCGCGATGCACTCCGCGGATCGAGCCCCAGTAGCCTCGGTGGCCTGACCCTCGCCAGTACCACGCTCCCGTATTCCGATATCAACAACGCGGTGCTCGTGGGTGCGGCGCTACGCCTGCCGCTGGATGCCGCCAGCAGCGACGCAGCCGGTTCTACCCGCGTGGGGCTCTCATCCCTCATCACCGCCTGCCAAGCGAGCAGCGGTGATCAGCTCGTCATCGCCTCGGAGAAACGCAGCGCGAAACCCGGCAGCGTGCAGGAGATGCAGATCGGTTGCGGTGCCGGTGCGATCACCCTTGGCGAGGGCGAGGGCGTGTTCGCCCGCTTTCTCGGCAGCGAGACAGTTTCCGTTCCCTTCTTCGATCACTTTCGCAAGTCCGGCAGTGACTTCGACTACGGGTGGGAAGAACGCTGGATCCGCGACGAGGGTGTGGCCAAGATCGTCCCCAAGGCCATCGCCACCCTGCTGAAGCGGCTCCGCCTGACAACAGACCAGATCGCTCATTTCGGCATGGCCGGCGGCCCGTCCAAATCCGATGCGGCGGTCGCCAAGGCGCTCAAGGTCGCGCCGGAACGCATCCTGCCCGACCTGCAAGGCCAGGTTGGCGACGCCGGCACGGCACAGCCGCTGCTGCTGCTGATCGCCGCCCTCGAACGCGCCAGGCCCGGCGATGTCATCGTGGTCGCGAGCTTTGGCCAGGGCTGCGAGGTGGTGGCGTTCGAGATGCTGGCTGCCGCACCCGATACCGGTCGCAGGGGCCTGGCGGGCAGCATTGCCAGCCGCATCGAGGAGACCGCGTATCTCAAGCTGCTCTCCAACGATGGCCATCTCGATCTCGACTGGGGCATGCGCGCCGAGACCGACCACAAGACCGCGCTGACACAGCTCTACCGCATCGCCGACCAGATCTTCGGCTTCGTCGGCGGGCAGTGCTCGGCCTGCAACACGGTGCAGTTCCCCCGCGCACCCAGTTGCGTCAACTGCGGTGCGACCCACACCCAGACGCCCTATGCACTGGCCGAAGAACCCGCAGCGGTGGCGACCTACACCGCCGACTGGTTGCAGTTCTCACCCTCGCCGCCGCTCTACATGGGCCTGGTGCAGTTCGACTGCGGTGCGCGCCTGCTGATGGAAATGGTGGACGTGGGTGCCGCCGGCATCGACGTGGGCACACCGCTGACGATGAGCTTCCGCATGAAGGAGCGCGACCGGCTGCGAGGCTGGGATCGCTACTTCTGGAAAGCCGCGCCTGCGGTCTAAACGGAGAATCAAATGGCATCCGGTATCAAAGACAAAGTCGCCATCCTCGGCATGGGTTGCTCGAAATTCGGCGAGCGATGGGATTGCGGCACCGAGGACCTGCTCACCGAAGCCTTTCAGGAAGCGCTGAAAGACGCCGGCATCGAAAAGCAGCAGATCGAGGCCGCCTGGTTCGGCTCCGGCATCGACCGCGTCAATGTCGGCAACTCCGCCATCCCGCTCTCGACTGCCCTGCGGCTCGAAGGTATCCCGGTATCACGCGTCGAAAACATGTGCGCTACCGGCACCGAGGCCCTGCGCGGCGCGGTGTATGCGGTGGCCTCGGGCGCGGTGGACATCGCCCTCGCCATCGGTGCCGAAAAGCTCAAGGACACCGGCTACGGCGGCCTGCCGGTGCCGAGCAAGGGCACACTGAATGATCTTTGGATGCCCTACGGCTCCGCACCCGCAGGCTTCGCGCAGCTCGCCGCCGGCTATCGCGCCAAGCATGGCGTCAGCAAGGAGGACCTGAAGCGAGCCATCGGCCGGGTGTCGTGGAAGAGCCACCAGAACGGCGCCAAGAACCCCAAGGCCCATCTGCAAAAGGCCGTGGACATGGACACCATCCTCAACGCCCCCATCATCGCCTCGCCGCTGGGTGTGTTTGACTGCTGCGGCGTCAGCGATGGTGCCGCCTGTGCCATCGTCACCACGCCGGAAATCGCCCGCGCCCTTGGCAAGCGCGACCTGGTGACGGTGAAGGCGATCCAGCTTTCCGCCAGCGCCGGCCGCGAGCAGAGCACCAACCAGTGGGATGGCAGCTACGTGCAGAACACCCGAAATGCCGCCAAGAGCGCCTATCGCGAAGCGGGCATCAGCGACCCGAAAGCGCAACTCTCGATGCTGGAAGTGCACGACTGCTTCTCCATCACCGAACTGGTGACGATGGAAGATCTCGGCGTTTCGGCCGAGGGCGAGGCCTGGCGGGATGTGATGAATGGTGTGTTTGATGCCGACGGCAAGATCCCCTGCCAGATCGACGGCGGGCTGAAGTGCTTCGGCCACCCCATTGGTGCCTCTGGCCTGCGCATGGTCTATGAGCACTACCTGCAACTCACCGGCCGCGCGGGCCCGCGCCAGCTCCAGAACCCGAAGTTGGGGCTCTCGCACAACCTCGGCGGTGTGCCCTACAACGGCGTTTGCGCCATCAGCATCGTCGGCTTGCAAGGGGCCTGAGGCGCCAGCGGCATCACTCAGCAGCACCCCGCTTCAACACCGCCAGCCTTGCGCTGGCGGTGTCACTTTCGAGCGCCGCCTCGGCGGATACCGGCAGACGCTGCTGCCAATTTGGATGTCCGCTGGTGGTGCCGGGCAGGTTGGGGGATTCGGCGAGACCCAACACCTCCTCGATCGGCACCAGCGCCAGTGGTGACGGCGTCCTCGCGATAAACGACAGGGTGGCATCGACCACCGCCTGGCCATCTTCCGGCTCCGGTCGGGTGCCGCTGGCGAGACCGGCGTATTCCAGCGCCGACCAGAGGCATTGGCGGCTCTCATCGCGCTCGGCCTGCTCTTCGAGCTTCTGCTCTGCATCCGCAAGGCCCAGTCGCGCACGCCAGTCCAGATCACGCCCCGCCCACCAGCCAGCGATCGTCGGCAGGTCATGGGTCGAGGGCGTGGCGATGGCCGAGCGCGACCAGCGCGACGGCTCGATGAAAAGCTTGTGCTGGCGCTGGAAATACAGCACCCGCAGACCCAGCACACCCGCGTCGGCCAATACGTCCTGAAAGCCCTCGGGCAGGGTGCCCAGGTCTTCACCGATCACGATGGCACGATGGCGGTGAGATTCGAGCGCCACCAGCCGCAACAGGTCCTGCATCGGATATTGCAGGTAGGCGCCCTGCCCGGCTTCCACGCCTTGCGGCGCCAGCCAGAGGCGGCGGAGCCCCAGTACGTGATCAATGCGGAGGCCGCCCGCGTGTTCAAAGTTGGCGCGCAGCAGGTCCAGGAACGGCGCGAAGCCCAGCGTATGCAGGGCGCGCGGCGAAAACGTGGTGAGGCCCCAGTTCTGGCCCTGTGGCGCGAGCGCGTCGGGTGGCGCACCAATGCCGACGCCCCGCAGCAATTCTTGGGGACGGCTCCAGGCATGGCTGCCCGCCACATCAGTGCCGACGGCCAGATCGCCGATCAGGCCAATCCGCATGCCGGCGGCCAGCGCGCTGGCCTGGGTAGCGGCCAGGCTTTCGGCCGCCAGCCATTGTGCAAACTGGTGAAACGCCACCTCGCCGTCGTTTGCAGCGGCAAAGGCTTCAACCGCCGCACTGCGCGGATCGCGCTCGCTGGCAGGCCAGCCATGCCAGTTGCCCAGACCTTGTGCAGCGTAGTGCACCTGCAGCGCCTCAAAGCGCGCGTGCTCGACCAGGTGTGAACCTCCACGCACGCAGAACCGCTGAAACCGGTGGGCGATCGGCGACTCCCCCGCCCGCAAGCAGGTGGCCTGCGCCTGCCACAGTGCGCGCAGGATCTGCCATTTGGCGGGTGCGGCCTGGGAATAGTCGATGAGCGGCAAGGCTTCCAGCGCTGCATAGCGCGCGGCAAGGCCCGTGCTCGCCAGCGCCTCGCGCAGCGCCGGCTCGCCGAGCACCGCAGCGGGATCGGCGTAAAGCGGATTGCGGAACAGGCGGCTGGAGGGCGAATACGGCGCGTAGCGATCTGGCTCGCCAGCGAACAGCGCATGCGCAGGACTCAAGGCGATGGCATCTGCGCCCTGGCGTGCCGCCGAGGTCGCCACTTGCGCGAGGCCACCGAAATCACCGATGCCGCCGTCCCGGGCGCGCGGTAGTGAATAGAGCTGGGTGGTGAGCCCGAACAGCCGCTGGCCGGGGGCGACAGCGTCCATCGAGAACGCCTCGGCCGGTGCCATCGCAAGCACCGGCGGCTTGCCCGGCCCGACCAATAACTGGTGGTAGCCCGGCTCGCGCAGCGGGGCGAGCCAGGGCTTGCCGGCAGCATCGCAGGTGACCGGCAGCGTGCGCTGGCCACCGGCTTCGAGCAGCAGGGTGAGTTGGCTGAGTCTCGCCGCGGCCATCGGCAGCAAGACCGGCAGCCCGACCGTGCCCGTCACCAGGGCCGGCCAATGGACGGCACCGCGCTCAGCAGCCAGCCGCGCCCGGCTCTCGGCAAGATCGCCCGCCGTGTTGCAGGGCAGTTCGATGGCGGCGAGCAGCGCGCGCAGCACCTCGGGGGTCACGGTCTGCATCTGGCCGCGATAGTCCTCCCAGCGCGTGGCGATGCCGGCTTCGCAGGCCAGATTCTCCAGTGCAGCGTCTACAGCTTTGGTCATGCCGAAGCTCCGGGCGAAGGCAGCCGCGCTGCAAGCAGCACCAGGCTGTGGGCGCGAACCCGGTACTCGGGTTGCGCCAGGGACTGCGGGCTGATGGTGTCGTCAAAGGTATCGAGCAGCACCTGGGTGGCGAGCGCGGGCGGCGGCAGCTTGAAGCGATGCTCGGTCACATCGGCGTTGCACAACAAATACATCACATCAAAACCCTCGCGCCCCCCGCCGACCGCCACACGACGCAGGCCCAGCAGACGGGCATTGGCATTGGACCAGTCGGCCTCCGTCAGCGGCTGGCCGCGCTCATCGAACCAGCTTGCATCCAGCCAGCCTGCAACCGGCTCGACCCGCCCATGCTGAAAGCTCGCGCTACGCAGTGCCGGAAACATGCGGCGCAGCGCCAGCACGCGCGCGGTAAAAGCACATTGCGAGCGGCCTGCAGCGGTGGTGAGCCGCGACCAGTCCAGCCAGGTGAGCACCGAGTCCTGGCAGTAGGGATTGTTGTTGCCCTGCTGCGTGTGGCCAAACTCGTCGCCCGCCAGCAGCATCGGTGTGCCGTGGCTGAAGGCGAGTGTGGCCAGCAATGCGCGCTGGATGCGGCTGCGCTGGGCCCGGATTTCGGCGTTGTCGGTGGGCCCTTCGACACCCCAGTTGGCCGAGTGATTCTCGTCGCTGCCATCCCGGCCCTGCTCGCCGTTGGCCTCGTTGTGCTTTTGGGCGTAACTGGTCAGGTCCGTCAGCGTGAATCCATCGTGGGCGGTGATGAAGTTGATGCTCGCCCAGGGGCGGCGACGGCGGTGGTCGAAGCGATCTGCCGAGCCCTGCAGCCGGGTGGCGAGCGCGGCGCGGGCACCGGCATCGCCCCGCCAGTAGCGCCTGAGGTCATCGCGGGCGAAGCTGTTCCATTCCGTGAGGCCTGGCGGGTGGCGGCCGACCTGGAAACCATCCGGCCCCAGGTCCCAGGGTTCGCTGATCAGCTTGACGCGGCAGAGCACCGGGTCTTGCAGCAGGGCGTCGAAGAAGCCCGCAGCGGGATCGAAGCCCTGCGACTCGCGGCCCAGCGTCACGCCCAGATCAAAGCGGAAGCCATCGACGTGGTAGACGGTCACCCAGTGCCGCAGCGAGTCCATCACCAGCTGGATGACCCGCGGATGCTGAAAGTTGAGCGTGTTGCCGCAGCCGGTGTCGTTGACATATTGGCGCGCATCGCCGGGTTGCAGGCGGTAGTACTCGGCGTTGCCGAGTCCGCGCAGGCTCAAAGTGGGCCCCAGTTCGTCGCCTTCGCCGCTGTGGTTGTAGACGACGTCGAGAATCACCTCGATGCCGGCGCGGTGCAGTTCGCGGACCGCCCACTTGAGATCATCCCCCGCGCCGTAGGCGGCATCGGGTGCGAACCAGGCGAGCGTGTTGTAGCCCCAGTAGTTGCTCAAGCCCGCTTCAACCAGCCGGCGGTCGCGCACGAAGGACTGAATCGGCAACAGCTCCACTGCCGTCACGCCCAGCTCGTGCAGATGATCGATGGTGCTCGCCAGACCCAGCGCCCAGTAGCTGCCGCGCTGCGTCGGCGGCAGGTCCTCGCGCTGCTGGCTGAAGCCTTTCACGTGCAGCTCGTAGATCACCGTCTCGGCCCAGGGGATGTTCGGCGGCGCGTCGCCCTGCCAGTCGAAATCCTGCCGGACCACCACCGCCTTGGGCATGTAGGGCGCGCTGTCGCGGGTATCGAATCCGGCATCGTCGTCGCTGCCGTAGACATAGCCATACAGCGCGTCATGCCAGACCAGAGACCCCCGAAGCGCCTGCGCATAGGGGTCCAGCAGCAGCTTATGCGGGTTGAAGCGCAGACCCCGCTCCGGCGCATACGGGCCGTGGGCGCGGTAGCCATAGACCAGCCCTGGCCCGGCACCTGGCAGGTAGCCGTGCCAGAGGCCATCCGTGCATTCAGGCAGGTCGAGTTGCGCGCGCTCCACCTGACCCTGATCGTCAAAGAGACACAGCGTGACCGCCTCGGCCGCCTCCGCAAACACGCAGAAGCGGATACCCCGGCCGTCGAAGTGCGCGCCGAGCGGCCCCGGCATGCAGCGCTGCAGCGTGGCTCGTGTCATGGGCGGTCCCCCTCCCACACCAGCCAGACCGTGGCCAGCGGGGGCGCGGTAAGCAGCAGGCTGGCGGGCAGACCGTGGTACGGCGTGTCGGTGGCGACCACTGCGCCGAGATTACCTACACCGCTGCCGCCGTAGTTGCTCGCATCGCTGTTGAAAACCTCGCGCCAGCGGCCAGCACGTGGCACACCCAGCCGGATGTTGAATCGCGGCAGCGGCGTGAAGTTGCTGAGCACCAGCACGGGTGCGGCGTCGCGCGCCTGGCGGCAGAACGCGAAAAGACTCTCCAGCCGCGCATCCACCAGCCGCCACTCGAAGCCCTGCGACACATCGTCCTCTGCATGCAGCGCTGGCAGCGCGCGATAAAGCCCATTGAGATCACGCACCGCCTGTTGGACGCCGCGATGCAGCGCCCCCTGCGGTGCGGCACGGGCCAATGCGGCCCAGTCCAGCTCGCGATCGTGGTTCCACTCGGCCTTCTGCGCCAGCTCGCCGCCCATGAACAGCAGCTTGCGGCCGGGGTGCGCCCACATCCAGCCGAACAGGCCGCGCAGGCCGGCAAACTTTTGCCAGTCATCGCCCGGCTGCTTGCGCCAGAGCGAGCCTTTCTGATGCACCACTTCGTCGTGCGACAGGGGTAGCACGAAGCGCTCGTTGAAGGCATACATCAGCCCAAAGGTGAGGCGCTCGTGCTCGGCACTGCGATACACCGGATCGAGCCTGGCGTAGGCGAGCGTGTCGTTCATCCAGCCCATGTTCCATTTGCAACTAAAGCCCAGCCCGCCCTCCGCGACCGGATGGGTGACGCCCGGCCAGCTGGTGCTCTCCTCCGCGATCACCAGTGCGCCAGGGCATTGCGCCTGTACGGCGGTGTTGAGCTGGCGGACGAAGTCCACCGCTTCGAGATTCTCGCGGCCGCCATGGCGGTTGGGCAGCCACTCGCCCTTGGGGCGCGAGTAGTCGCGGTGCAGCATCGAGGCCACCGCATCCACGCGCAGGCCGTCGAGGTGGTATTCGCGCAGCCAGTGCAGCGCGGAGGCAACGAGAAAGCCCGCCACCTCGCTACGGCCAAAGTTGTAGATCAGCGTGTTCCAGTCGCGATGCAAGCCCTCGCGCGGGTCGGCGTGCTCGTACAACGCGGTACCGTCGAAGCGCGCGAGGCCGTGGGCATCGTCCGGAAAGTGCGCGGGCACCCAGTCGAGCAGCACGCCGATCCCCGCGGCATGGCAGGCATCGACGAAGGCCGCGAACTCGGCCGGCGTGCCCCACTCCGGCTGGGGTGCGAACAGCGACAGCGGCTGATAACCCCAGCTGCCACCAAAGGGATGCGCCATCACCGGCAGCAGCTCGATGTGGGTAAAGCCCATCTCCACCACATAGGGGATGAGCGACGCCGCCAGCTCGGGCCACTGGTAGACGCGGCCTGCGCCATCGGGTGTGGGATGACGCCGCCAGCTTGCAACATGGACTTCGTAGATCGACATCGGTGCAGCCGGGCACTGTGTCTTGCGGCGCTGCGCCAGCCAGTCTGCGTCCTGCCACTCGAAGGGCTTGGGGTCGAACACCACCGAAGCCTTGAGCGGGGCCACCTGGGCCTGCCGCGCCAGTGGATCGGCCTTGCGCCGCAGGGCGCCGTCGGCGGTGAGGATTTCGTATTGATAGACCTCGCCTGCCGAGAGCCCTGGCAGGAACAGCTCCCACACGCCGTTCTCCACACGTCGCCGCATGGGGTGACGGCGACCATCCCAGCCATTGAATGGGCCAAGTACCGAGACGCGGCGGGCATGCGGTGCCCACACTGCAAAGCGCACACCCTCGACGCCCTCCACCACCATCGCCTGCGCGCCCAGACACGTCGCCAGCGCGGGGTGTCGGCCCTCGGCAAACAGGTGCAACTCCAGCGCGCCCAGCAGCACGCCAAAGCTGTAGGGGTCCTCGGTCTGCTGCTCGCGCAGGCTGCCATCGGCTACCGGCCACTGGATATGCAGCCGGTACGGTTCAGCCGAAGGGATGAACGCCGCGAACAGGCCATCGACCTGCACCGGCTGCAGAGTGGCCAGTAGCTGGCCGGTGCGGGCGCTCACGAGCGCCACGGTGCGCGCGCCAGGCAGAAAGCAACGAACGATGCGACCACCTTCGGTGGGATGCGGGCCGAGCAAGGCAAAGGGATCGCCCACCTCGCCCGCCGCCAGCGCCAGGGCGGCGGCAGGTTGCAGTAGCAGTCGAGGGTCGCTGTCCATGGCTTGCAGTCTGTCACTCCCGAGCCGCGAGGCGGTGATGCACGGCGGCGACGCGCCTCAACTATCCAGCATCTCCCGCGTCACCAGCGTGACCCCACCGGAACTGACGTGATAGTTCTTCTTGTCCTTGACCGAGTTGAATCCGATCCGGGTGCCGTCCGGAATCACGCAACCCTCGTCGATGATGGCGCGGCGGATCTGGCAATTGCTGCCCACGCGCGCGCCCGGCAGCAGCAGCGAGTCCTCCACCTTGGAGCCGCGTTCCACCCGCGCGTTGACGAACAGCACGCTGCGCCGCACCTCGGCCCCGGAGACGATGCAGCCGCCAGCCACCAGTGACTCGATGGCCATGCCCGCCATTTCGCGCTCGTCGAACACGAACTTGGCGGGCGGCACCTGCTCCTGCAACGTCCAGATCGGCCACTGCGCGTCGTAGAGGTTGAGGTCTGGCACCAGGTAGGTGAGTTCGATGTTGGCCTGCCAGTAGGCATCGATGGTGCCGACGTCGCGCCAGTAACCCTGGCGCGTCGGCTCGTAGAGGTCGCTGAAGCGATAGGCGTAGGCCCCGCCGTTGCTGATCATCGACGGGATGATGTCCTTGCCGAAGTCATGGCTGGACTCGCTGATGCCGGCATCGCGCGAGAGCTGTTCCAGCAGGAAGCGGGCATCGAACACGTAGATGCCCATGCTGGCCAGCGCGAGATCCGGCTTGTCTGGCAGGCCGTTGGGCGAGTCGGGTTTTTCCTGAAACTCGGTGACGCGGTTGCTGGCATCGACCTGCATCACACCGAAGCCCCGAGCCTCATCCAGCGGCACTTCGATGCAACCCACCGTCACCTGCGCGCCCGTGCGGGCGTGCTGGGCGAGCATGGGGCCGTAGTCCATCTTGTAGATGTGATCACCGGCCAGCACCAGCACGTACAGCGGCTCGCAGCGGCGGATGAAATCGAGGTTCTGGAACACCGCATCCGCCGTGCCGGCGTACCAGCCATAGATATCGCCGCGCTGCTCGGCCGGCAGCAGTTCGACGAACTCGCCGAACTGTCCACGCAGGAACCCCCAGCCCTGCTGCAGGTGACGGATCAGCGAGTGGCTCTTGTATTGGGTCAGCACGCCCACCCGGCGGATGCCGCTGTTGATGCAGTTGGAGAGCGTGAAATCGATGATGCGGAACTTGCCGCCGAAGGGCACCGCGGGCTTGGCCCGGGGCAGCGTCAGCTGCTTGAGCCGCGAGCCGCGGCCCCCGGCCATCACCAGCGCCAGGGTCTCGCGGGTCAGGCGGCTGACGAAACGGCTGTCCGGCTCGTTGATGACGGTCTTTGCATTCATCGCTTTGGTCGGCTCCTCACCGGGTACCAGCGTGTACTGCGCGTCGGGTCCACCCTATCGTAGGCGCTCGCCAGGCCAATTCAGCCGCTGCGCAGGCCCTCAGATGGGCTTGATAGATAATCTTTGCCATGAGCGAAACCCTACGCATCCTCCATGCCGCCGCCGAATGTTTCCCGCTCGCCAAGACCGGCGGCCTGGGGGATGTGGTCAGCGCCCTGCCCGCCGCGCTGCGGGGCCTTCACGCCGATGCCCGTGTTGCCCTGCCCGCCTATCGCGGTGTGCAGGCCACCCTTGGGGCAACGCAGGTGCTCACGCAACTCCACATTCACGGCGTGACATTCACGGTGCGGCGGGGCGCGCTCGCCAACGGCCTGCCCGTGTATCTGTTCGATGCCCCCGCCCTGTTCGACCGCCCGGGCACGCCCTATGCCGACGAGCACCAGCAGCCATTCGCGGACAACGCCCTGCGCTTCGGCGCTTTTTCGGCCGCACTCGCCGCGTTTGTACAGCAGGGCGCGGTGGGCTTTGCACCCGAGGTGGTGCACCTGCATGACTGGCAGGTGGCGCTGGCTGCGCCCTGGCTGGCGGCGGCCGCGTCCCGCCCGCGGCTCGTCTTCACCATCCACAACCTGGCCTACCAGGGCCAGTTCGGTCGCGAGGCCTTTGACGCCCTGCAGCTGCCGGCAGCCTGGTTCACGCCGGCTGCGCTGGAGTTCTGGGGCGGGCTCAGCTGCATGAAGGGCGGTCTCAACTTTGCCGATGTCATCACCACTGTCAGCCCGACCTATGCGCGCGAAATCTGCACCCCGGCCTTCGGCTGCGGGCTGGAGGGTCTCTTGCAGCAGCGGGCAGGCCAGCTCGTCGGCATCCTCAACGGCATCGACGACGCGGTGTGGAACCCCGCACACGACGCCCAGCTGACCACACCATACGACGCGAGCTCGGTGGAAGAAGGCAAGCGCGCCAACCGGCTGGCCCTGTCGCAGCGCCTCGGTATCGCGATGGATGAATCCGTGCCGCTGGCGGTCTTCATCGGCCGCCTCGCCGACCAGAAAGGCGCTGACCTCCTGCTGGCGGCGCGCGACGCTATCCAGCGGCTGCCGATGCAACTGGTAGTGCTCGCGAGCGGGGACCCCGCGCTGGAGGTCGCACTGCGCGACTGGGCGCTGGGGTCATCCGGGCAGGTGACCGCCTGCATCACTCACGACGAGGCGCTGGCGCATCAACTCACCGCCGCGGCCGACCTGCTGCTGATGCCCTCTCGTTTCGAGCCTTGTGGCCTGAACCAGCTCTATGCGCTGCGCTACGGCACGATTCCACTGGTGCGTCGCACCGGTGGCCTGGCCGATACCGTGGTCGACGCCACGCCGCAGACGCTAGCCGACGGCAGCGCCACCGGCGTGCACTTTGAGCATGCCGATGTCGGCGGCCTGTGCTGGGCGCTGGGCCGCGGCATCGAGCTGTATCGCGACCCCGTGACGCGCACCGCCCTGCGTCAACGCGGCATGGCGCAGGATTTCGGCTGGGCGGCCTCGGCGCGACAGTACCGAGGCCTTTACGAGCGCCTGCTGGCGCGGCGCTGATTCCTCAGGCCGCGAGTTTCACCCGGTCGCGCATGGTCTTGGCTGCAGACGGCAGGACCACCGCACCGAACTCCAGATCGCCCACCTGGGCCGTTGGGGCCGACTGCGGAAACAGCCAGTAGCCGGTGGACTCCGACGAGGGCGCGACGTTGGGAAAACGCTCATCCCTGGGGTTGGGGCCGGCGATGCTCTTCTCCTGCACCATCGAGATGTATTGATCGACCACATACTCCTGGGTGTTGCCGTTGATGATGACTTCCGCACCGGTCTGCCTGGCGTAGGCGGCCACGCCTGGAATCTTCGAGTGCTTGGGCTCGTAGGCATCCAGGCTGATGCCGTTTTCGCTGGTCACCAGCAGCCCCTGGTCGGTATGCGCGACGATGCTGTGGTTGCCCTCGGTATGGCCCTTGGTGCGTACCAGCGCCACGGCGCCATTGCCCAGGAACACGCTGTCATCCAGCAGGTGTACGCGGGCATCGGGGATGCCCTTGATGCCATCGGGGCAGTACCACTGGTTCTGCCAGGGGATGAGCGACTGCGCGCTCTCCCACTCCTCACGCATGACCAGCAGCTTGGCCTTGGGAAAAATCGCCTCGTGCCCCTCGCCACCCAGCCAGCGCGTGAGGTTCTGTGTGTGCAGGTGGTCGTAGGTGATGTAGTCAATGTCCTCGGGCTTGAGGCCGATGCTGGCGAGACAGCTGAGCACGGTGTTGGTCTTTTTGACGATCAGACCATCCATGACCGGTGCCAGGCGGCCCGCGCGCGCATCGAGCTGTGCAAAGAACGGCGTGCTGCGCTGGTGCTCCCAGTCCGACGGACCCGCGAGCAGGGTCTTGACCCCATCCGTGGTATCGAACTGGATGACGAACAGACGGTTGCAGAGGTGGATGAACGGCGTGGCCCCCCCGAACGCATTGAGGTAACCGAACTTGCTCGGATACGGCACCCGGATGAGCTCGAACGTCTTGTAGAAGCGCACTCTGGGCCGGGCCAGCATCTCGCGGCGAAAGTCCTTGGCGGCCTCGCGCACCTGGCCGACGCGCGTCATCGGGCGGCGGGAATCGCGGGTGCCATCGAAGTGGCGGATGGTTTCCATCATGGACATCGCAATCTCCTGCAAAAGGCCCGCGTGCACCGGCGTGGCGCGCAGCGGGGCCGGTAGTGTGGTGGGGCGCACTATGATTTCGATCAGCCCGCATTTCAAACCGGAAAGATCGCTCCATGTCACAGCCTGACTCCCCCTGCCCCCGCACCGCAGGCCAGCAAAGCTGCCACCCGCTCTTGATCGCTGCATCGAGGGCATGCCTCGCATGACCACCGTCGCCATCACCGGCATCGGCGGCTTCATCGGCCTGCGCATGGCGGAGCGTGCGCGGGCGCTCGGCTGGGCGGTACGCGGGCTCGATCTTTCACCCGCGGCCGCCCAGCGCGCCCGCGCCCTGGGGGCTGAAGTGGTGGTAGGTAGCGTCAATGACGCCAGCGCGGTCAGCGCCGCACTGCAAGGGGCAGACTGGGTCTTCCACACCGCCGCCATCGTGGAGGAAGACGGCGCGCGCGAACTATACGAGCGGGTCAACGTCGAGGGCACCCGCACCGTGTGCACGGCGGCCATCGCACTGGGCGTGCGGCGACTGGTGCATCTCTCCTCCGTCATGGTCTACGGCTTCGATTACCCACCTGATGTCGACGAAGACGGCCCACTCGATGGTCAGGGCAATGTCTACAACGACACCAAGCTCGCCAGCGAACAGGTGGCCCTGTCATTCAATGCCGCGGATGGGCTGGGCGTGATCGTGATCCGGCCGGGTGACGTCTATGGCGACGGCAGCCTGCCCTGGCTGCTGCGCCCCGTGGAGATGTTGCAGCGCGGCCTGTTCATGCTGCCCGGATGGGGGCTTGGCGTGATCAACCACGTGCATGTCGACAACCTCATCGACGGCGTGTTGCTGGCGCTGGAAAAGGACGCGACCGGTGAGGCCTTCACCATCAGCGATGGCGTGGCCACGCCCTGCCGGGAGTTCTTCAACACCCACGCCTTGCTGGCTGGCCGTCGCAGCGTGCCGGCACTCCCGACCTGGGCGGTGCTCGGGCTGCTGAAACTCAGTCAGCCGTATTGGCGCTGGCGCGGCGAAAAGCCACCCGCAAGCCCGACTGCGACCCGCTTTCTGCTGCGGCGACACCGCTACTCGATCGCCAAGGCCGAGCGGCTGCTCGGCTATGTGCCGCGCATTTCGCTGGCCGAGGGTATGGCAGCCCTCGTGAGGCGCCACGAGGAAAAAATGTCAGCACGGTGAGGGCCAGCCAAGCCTTAAAATGCAGGCATGAGCAAATCCAAAGCCGCTGAAGCCGAAGTACCGGCTGCCGACCCCGTGACTCGCTTCGAGACCTCGATGCAGGAACTGGAGGGCATCGTGCAGAAACTCGAACGCGGCGAACTGAAACTCGAAGAATCACTGCTGCTGTTCGAGCGCGGCATGGCGCTGACGCAGGACTGCCGCAGTGCGCTCGACATGGCCGAACTGAAGGTAAAAACGCTGATTGACGGCCAGTTCAAGGACACCCACGGCGCGTGAACCGCTGCGATTTCACCGCCTGGGAGGCCGCTCACCGCGCGCGGCTGCATGCCGCGCTCGACGCCACATTGCCGACCGCCGAGACATATCCGGACCGCCTGCACGGGGCGATGCGCTATGCCTGCGAGGGCGGCAAACGCCTGCGCGCCCTGCTCGTCTACGCCACAGGCGCGGCCTTGGGCGCAGCAGCGGAACGCCTGGACGCACCCGCTGTTGCGGTCGAGTTGATCCATGCCTTCTCGCTGGTGCACGACGACCTGCCGGCGATGGACAACGACGATCTGCGACGGGGACGCGCGACCGTCCACAAGGCCTATGACGAGGGAACGGCCATTCTCGTCGGCGATGCGCTGCAATCGCTGGCTTTCGAGGCGCTGGCCGCCGCGCCGATGCTGTCGGCCACCGTCGTCGTCGACATGCTGCGGATACTGGCCGCTGCCAGCGGCTCACAGGGCATGACGGGCGGCCAGCAGGCCGACCTCGATGCCGAGGGCCGGTCACTGGCCCTGGCAGAGCTCGAAGCGATGCATGCACACAAGACCGGTGCATTGATCCTGGCCAGCGTGCGCATGGCCGCGGCGGCGGCAGGGGCCGACGTCGCGCAACGCGCCGCACTGGAAACCTTCGGCACCGCGTTGGGCCTCGGCTACCAGATCCAGGACGATGTGCTCGATGTGACCGCCACCAGCGCCACGCTCGGCAAGACGGCGGGCAAGGATGCGGCAGCGGCCAAGTCCACCTTCGTGCAACTGCTCGGGTTGCAAGCGGCAGGCAAGCGCGCCGAGGCGCTGCTCGACGAGGCCTTGCAAAGCCTCAACACCCTGGGCGAAGCCGCCGAGCCGCTGCGCGACCTCACCCGCCAGATTGCCCGTCGCACGCACTGAGCCTGTGCGGAACCTCCACCAGAATGCCGCAGTGCAACATAAATCCTGCTGCACGATAATGGCGCACTTCAATTGATCGCCCCGTCATGAGCCTCCACGCCACCGACGTTCCCGGTTACACCCTGCTCGGCCGCGTCGAGACGCCCGCCGACCTGCGCAAGCTGCCCATCGCCGACCTGCCGCATCTGGCGGTGGAGATGCGCCGCTATCTGATCGAAACCCTGGGCCGGATCGGCGGGCACTTTGCCGCCAACCTCGGCACGGTGGAGCTCAGCGTGGCCCTGCACCGCTGCTTCGAAACCCCGCACGACCGCCTGGTGTGGGACGTGGGCCATCAGGCCTATCCACACAAGATGCTCACCGGCCGCCGTTCACGCCTGGAATCCATCCGCAAGCTCGGCGGGCTCATGCCGTTCTGCCACCGCGGCGAGAGCGAGTACGACACCTTCGGCGTCGGCCATTCCAGCACGAGCATCTCGGCCGCGGCTGGCATGGCGGCGGCAGCGCGGGTAAAGGGCGAATCGCGCCGTGCGGTGGCCATCATCGGCGACGGCGGCATGACCGGTGGCATGGCCTTCGAGGCACTCAACCATGCGGGGCATCTGGGCCTCGACATGCTCGTGGTCTACAACGACAACGACATGTCCATCTCCGAAAACGTAGGCGCCCTGCGCGACCACTCTGCCCGGGTGGCGGCGACGCTGGGCTTTGCCCTGCCGCGGCAGCAGCCGCCGTCCCGCGGATCGGGCGAGGCCAGCGAGGACGACTGCTGCGATGCCAACAAGATGCATTTGGCGGACCGTCCGGGCGCGCTGTTCGAGACCCTGGGCTTCAGCTACCACGGCCCCATCGACGGTCACGATCTCGATGCGCTGATCCGCGCCTTCGATCAGCTCAAGGTGGCCAAGGGCCCGCAGTTCCTGCACGTCATTACCGTCAAGGGCAAAGGTTTCGAGCCGGCCGAAGGCGCGCCGATCAAGTATCACGGCGTGACCCAGTTCGACCCGGTGACGGGTGCCTTCCCGGCCAAGAAACCAGCCACCAAGGCCACGTTTACCCAGGTGTTCGGGGAATGGCTGTGCGAGGCCGCCAAGCGTGATCCCAAGATCGTCGCCATCACGCCGGCCATGCGCGAGGGCTCCGGGCTGGTCGAGTTCTCGCAACAATTCCCGACGCGCTACTTCGATGTCGGCATCGCCGAGCAGCACGCCGTCACGCTCGCGGCCGGCATGGCCTGCGAGGGCCTAAAGCCGGTCTGCGCGATCTACTCGACCTTTTTGCAGCGCGGCTACGACCAACTCATCCACGACGTGGCGATTCAGAACCTGCCCGTCACCTTCGCGATCGACCGCGGCGGACTGGTGGGTGCCGACGGCGCCACGCACCACGGCGCCTTCGATCTCAGCTACCTGCGCTGCATCCCCAATCTGGTCGTGATGGCGCCCAGCGACGAAAACGAGCTGCGGCGGATGCTGGCCACCGGCAGCGCGCATGGCGGCCCGAGCGCGGTGCGCTATCCACGCGGCAACGTGCTGGGTGTGGCACTGGATGAGGTGGCCCGGCCGCTTGCAATCGGCAAGGGTCGAATCGTGCGCGAGGCTCGCGGCCGTCGCCGCCCGCGCGTGGCGTTCCTGGCCTTTGGCTGCATGGTGCCGATGGCGCTGGAAGCCGCTGACATCCTGGATGCCGTGGTCGCCGACATGCGCTTCGTGAAGCCGCTCGACCTCGAACTACTGCTGGAGCTGGCGCAGGAAAACGATCTGCTGGTGACGCTGGAAGACAACGCCAAGACTGGCGGTGCCGGCTCGGCGATCTGCGAGGCCCTGGCCGCACATCAGGTGCAGGTACCGCTGCTCATGCTGGGCCTGCCCGATCAATTCGTGGAGCACGGCACCCGCGAGGAACTGCTGGCGCAGATCGGCCTGGACACGCCCGGTGTGCTGCGCAGCGTGCAGAAGCGGCTCAGGGCCAAGGATCTCGATGATTCTGCGGTGCTGGTGGGACCGCAGCGCCGCGACGGCTAGCTAGCTAGCTAGGCCTGCATCCAGGCAATCATCCGCTCGGCCAGATAATCGCCGCGATCCTCCTGCACGAAGTGCCCACCCCAGAAGCGCTCGTGAGGCTGGCCCCTAGCGCCGGGGATGTGCGCAATCAGCACGGCATCGGCACGGCCCAGGATCGGATCGTTCTTGCCGAACAGGCAGAGGAATGGCTTTTGCCAGCGCCCCAAGACGTCCCAGGCGGCGCGATTGGCGGGCACGGCGGGATCGCTCGCCTCGGTGGGCACCAGCCGCGGAAATGCGCGGGCACCGGCTTTGTAGCGGCCACTGGGATAGGGGGCGTCGTAGGCCGCGACCACCTCGGGCGAGAGGGGGCTGACACAGCCGCTACGCACGATGCGACCAATTGGAAACAGCGGTGAGTAGCTGGCAAAGGCACGCCAGATTCTGAAAGCCACCGGCACTGAGTTCGTCGCGGTGGGCAGAAAGCCATTACCAACCACCACCCGCGCGAAACGTCCATCGTGCTCGGCGACGAGCCGCAGACCGAGCAACGAACCCCAGTCCTGGCAGAACAGCGTGGCGCCCTGCAGATCGACCTGCTGCATCCAGTCGACCAGCCAATCGACATGCTGCTGATAGCTGTAATCCGAGAGCCGCACGGGCTTGTCGGACTTGCCGAAGCCGATGAGGTCCGGTGCCAGCACGCGGTAACCGGCCGCGACGAGCGGCGGGATCATCTTGCGATACAGATAGCTCCAGCTCGGCTCGCCATGCAGCAGCAGGATCATCGCACCGTCACGCGGGCCTTCATCCACGTAATGCAGGCGCAGGCCGTCCCCGACCACCGCGTAATGCGGTTCGAAGGGGTAACCCGGGAGCGCGGCAAATCGCGCATCTGGCGTGCGCAGCGCCTTCATGCGCGCGGCTGCCAGAGGATGGTCTTGCGAGCGGCGGCCCACTGCTCGAAGTGCCTGGCGTACGCCGATTCAATGGCCGGACGCTTGATCTTCATCGTCGGGGTGATGAAGCCGTTTTCGACCGTCCATTCTTCCGGTACCACCACCAGAAAGTCGAGTTGCTCGTGGTCATCGAGCTGGACGTTGACGGCGGCCAGGTGCTCGGCCAACGAGTCGCTGAGCTCATCCCTGCCCTCGGCACTCTGCGCGGCGCTCCTCTGGGCATCGGCATTGAGCATCAGCAGCGCGAACGGCTGCGGAAACCCGGCACCAACCACGCAGCAGGCCTCGATTGCACCGTGGGTGCTGAGCTTATTTTCGATGGGTGCGGGGGCCACGTACTTGCCCTTGCTGGTCTTGAACTGCTCTTTCAGTCGCCCGACGATACGAAGTCGGCCCGCACCGTCGATCTCACCCAGGTCGCCGGTACGCAACCAACCGTCTTCAGTCATCGATTCCCGTGTTTTCCCGGGCTCCTTGAAATAGCCCTGCATGGTGGTCGGCCCACGGGTCTGCACTTCGCCTTCAGCCGAAATGCGGTGCTCGGTGCCGTCCCAGGTGTGTCCCACATAACCAATACGGGCCTCGCCGATTCGCGAGCCGTGCGAGCAGCCGAAGTTTTCGGTCATGCCATACCCTTCGAGCAACTCAAGCCCCAGGCTGCGATACCAATGGATGAGTGCAGGCGGCATGGGTGCCGCACCACCGCCCGCGATACGGACGGCATCAAGTCCAAGCTGCTTGACGATTTTCTTCTTGACGATGCCACCCAGGATCGGAATCTTGAACAGCCGCTCCAACTTGCGCTTTGGCATCTTGGCAAAAACAGCCTGCTGAAACTTCGTCCACAGGCGCGGCACGGAGATGAAGTAAGTCGGCCGTGCGCGACGCAGGTCAGCAGCGAAGGTGTCGAGCGACTCGGCAAAGTACACGCGGAACCCGGCGCGGATGGAATTGGCCTCCACCAGCCAGCGTTCTGCCACGTGCGCGAGTGGCAGGTAGGACAGCATGCGGTCTTCCGGCGTGAGGCTGCCGCGCGCCTCGGGCGGACCGGCCGACCAGCCGATGTTGCCGAAACTGTGCATCACGCCCTTTGGCATGCCGGTGGTGCCGGAGGTGTAGACGATGGTGGCGAGTTCATCGGCAGCACGGATCACCTCGCCCTCCAGCGGAGCGGTGTCGGCGACGATCTGCTCCCATTGCAGGTAGTCGGTTCTGGGCGACAGCGGCGTGGCGATGCACAGGACATTTGACGGGATGCCGGGACGCATCTGTTCCCAGCTGTCGAGCTTGCCGACGAAACAGGCCTTTGCCTCGCTGTGTTCGAGAATCTGCCGAACACTCTCTGCCGTGAGGGTTGGATAGATCGGCACGCTGACATAGCCGGCAATCCAGATCGCGAAGTCGGCCATGATCCAGTGCGCCGAGTTCTTGGCGAGAATGGCGACCGTGGAGCCCGCGGGCCAGCCCTGCGCTTTGAGGAAAGCTGCGATGCGCCGCGCCTCGCCGACTGCATGCCCCCAGGTGTAGTCGCGAACCACACCGTTACCCATCGGCTGCGTGAGGTACGGGGAATGCCTGCGCGTGCGCTCCCAGTGAAAGATGCGCGCCAGCGGCAGGTTTTCCGGGGCACAGGGATGCTGGGACATACGGTTTTCTCCACCTCTTGTGATGGCGCGATGCTAGCGCATCCCGATGCGCTGCCGTAACCTGCCTACACCATAAATTTTGAGGAATTGGAAATGGCAATAGCTGCCAAAAGTCCCTTCTACACACAAGAACATGAGGACTTTCGCACCCAGGTCCGCCGCTTTACGGAAAGAGAGATTATCCCTCATCTCGAAGCCTGGGAAGCCGCCGAGGAACTGCCCCGCGAGCTGCACCGTAAAGCCGCCGAAGCGGGCCTGTTGCAGATCGGATTCCCCGAATCCTGCGGTGGTGTCGAAGTACCGGACCTGTTCTACATGATCGTGCTGACGGAAGAACTCGCGCGAGCTGGCAGCGGTGGCCTCATCGCGTCGCTGATGAGCCACGGCATCGCCACACCGCCCATCGCCCACGTGGGGAATGCAACGCAGAAAGCGTGTTTTGCAGCACCAGTGCTGGCCGGGCAGAAAATCGCCGCGCTCGCCATCACCGAGCCGAGTGGCGGCTCCGACGTCGCCAATCTCAAGACCCGGGCAGTACGCGATGGCGATCACTACGTCGTGAATGGCAGCAAGACCTTCATCACCAGCGGCATGCGCGCCGACTATGTGACCTGCGCGGTGCGCACCGGTGGCGACGGCATGGGCGGCATCTCCTTGCTCGTGATCGAGGCAGGGACTCCAGGCTTTACCCGCTCACCACTGCAGAAGATGGGCTGGTGGTGCTCGGACACCGCGACGCTGTATTTCCAGGACTGCCGCGTGCCGGTCGCCAACCGCATCGGCGCCGAAAACATGGGCTTCATGGCCATCATGATGAACTTCAATCAGGAGCGGATCATGTTGGCGGCCCAAGCCTGGGCATTTGCGAAGGTCTGCTACGACGAGAGCCTGGCCTATGCGCGCGAGCGCCAGACCTTTGGCAAACCGCTGATCCGCAATCAGGTGATCCGGCATAAGCTTACTGACATGAAGATGCGGCTAGATGCCGTGAAAGCGCACCTCGATGTGCTGGCCTGGCAGGTATCCAACAAGCAGATGCCGGTAGCCGAAGTGTGTCTGCTCAAAAACCACGCTTGCACCGCGCTGGAATGGATTGCCAACGAGGCGATGCAGATCTTCGGCGGTGCCGGCTATCTGCGAGGCAGCAAGGTCGAACGCATTTACCGGGAGACCAAGGTGCTGACGATTGGCGGCGGTTCGCAGGAGATCATGAAAGATCTAGCGTCAAAACAGATGGGCTTTTGAAGGCAAAACGTCAGGCAAAAAAAAGGCCCCTCACAGGGCCTTTTTGATACTGCAACCACTTCAGTTCGCGTTGGCGTTGGCGCAGGCCGTATAGACGTTCACGTCGAAGCTGCCGCCAACACCCAGTAATGCGAGCAGCGCGGTGGGCAGGTTTGCAGGGTTGGTCAGGATGTCACCCAGTCCGAACGACGGCACCGCCACGTTCACACGGAGCCCGGCAAAGGGCATCGTGGCGTTGGCGGAATACTGATAGAACGTCTGGGCGCCGCGAACGGTCGTCTGCGGCGACACGTTGTTGAAGGTCTGAACCACAGCACCGCTTGCGTCGAGCGTCTGGAACTGCAGCAGGTCACTGGGGATCAGCTCCGGATCGGCGTATTGCAGCAGGAAGCTGACGTTCTGACCGCCCGATGCCGACGGCGTGATCACGCGACCGTCGCGGCGGAAGATCATCGACAGATCTTCGCCCGTCAGTGACGAGGCGACCGTAAAGGTGCCGAAGGTGCTTGACACTGCATCGATGACGTTGCCGGCATTGGTGACCTGGCTCGAACTGGCGACGGTGGTGTCGCTGTCTGCCGTCGTGGCAGCCGCACCATTGCTCAGCAGCAATTGGTCACGGCACTGTTGATCAATCACGGTGATCGCCTTCAACTCGCCACGGTCCGTCACGGTGGGCGCAACGCCGGTATTCAGGCCGACGGTGACAGTGGCGACACCTTGTGCGTCGCCACGAACCTCGCCCGTCGCGGGCGTGACGGTGATGTTGGTGGACGCTGGCGACTTACCCCAGGTCAGGCCAATCAGGGCAGGATCGAGATCGCGCTCGACACCTGCAGCATCGCCCTCGAACGTGCCCTTGGCCTTGAAGGTGAAAGTCTCGGTGGCAGGGATCTGGATATCACTCGAGCACGTGTTGCCGACATCTTCAAAGGGCCTGAGCAGGCAGATGTTGGTGACCGCGATCAAACCCAGGTCACGCACCTCAACCGGGATACGATCATCGATAGCCAGCGGCTCTGGCGTGGTTTCAATGTTCACGCCGCTGGCAGTGAGGCCGCTCGCGCCGAGGCGTGCACCAGGTTTCACTGTCACGATCACCGCCGTGTTGGGAGCCGGCGAAGTCTCGATGTCACCCGCATCAATCTGGCCGACCGACGAACTGTCGGGCGTCCAGGTGAGGCTCTTGCTGGCACCGCCGAGGTCGGCGGCCGAAATCTCGCCCGTCGAACCATCGCTGAAAATGCCACGGGCCACAAAGCGGGTGCGGGCTCCTTTCAGCAGTGGAACGGGCTCGGCGACATTGGGGTCAGCCGCAACGATGATGTCGTCCAACACACGATTGGTGGCGTTGATGCTGGCCGTGCTGGTGACCGTGTCCTTTTCCTCATTCTGGATGCTGGCGTCGATGGAGAAAGCACCGAACCGCTTGGTCTTTGCAATGATCGACTTGCCAGCCGCCGAAGCAGGCGTGAAGGTGACCGTGTCGCCAGGGAACGGAGCAGGAATAACCCAGCTATACGTCGTGTAGTCCTTGGTGCAGGGCGTCGTGCCTGCCAGATTCGAGCAAGACGGCACCGCGGTGAGCGTCACGCTGCGCCCGGTCGGCACACTCGTGACGCCGGTTGCAGCGGCGGTCGGGGTGGTGGTGATGGTGAACGAAGTCAGCACGGGCCCATCGACCGTGAGGGCCTCGGTGGATTCGAAACCTTCCAGCTTGGCGCGGATGGTCGCGTTGCCGCGCCGGAGGCCCGTCGCGCGGCCTGAAGCATTGATGCTGGCGATGGCACCGGCAGCGTTGGTCGAGGGATCGACACTCCAGCTCACCCCGCTGATCTCGCCGAGGGTGCAGACATCTGCGCTGCCATCCGTGCAAGGCACATTGCGCTGCGCATCGGCTTTGGTGCCCGGAGGCGTGCTGTAGCGACCAACGGCAGTGAACTGAAACTCGCTGCCCGGCGCGGTCAGTGCCGTGGCGCTACCCGCGACCGGTGTAAAGATGATGTCGATCGACCGAAGGGTCGCGTCGAAATCAGGGCTTTGAAGTTTGCCGCCGCAGCCAGAGAGCAGCATGCAGGACACTGCCAATGAGCCAAAAATCCGTTTCATCACTTGATCCCCAGAGAGTCTTTGCAATTTGCACGCGGTATATGGAACGACGCTAGCACAGCCTTGCCATGCCCCACCGTCAGAATGGTTTACGGGCGGCACGAAGTCGAATAATAATGCACCGGGAGTTGGAGAAAAGTCCCGCGCTCAACAATTTATGGCGCAGACTTTGATGTACTTTCGCCTCATTGCCACGTATTCGGTGATGAAGCGCAATACCTTTAAGACGTTGGCCTAACTGAATCCAATCAGGGAAGAGTTTAATGAAACGAATGATCCGGCTGCTCGCAACCGCGCTGGGCGCTGTTGTGTTGAGCTTGAACCTTGGCGCGGCAAATGCCCAAGAGAAGCAGTTCGACGACCGCTGGTATCTCTCCGGTAGCGTCGGCGGCATTTTTTCCGGAACGGGCGGCGGCCCCGCAGGTAGTATCGCGGTGGGCCGTACGGTGTCGCCTTACTTAGGCCTCGAATTTGACGCCGGCTACGCAGATCAGGATCTCTCGGATCTGCCCAGCGGCAACAGCTACCGGCGCATTACGGGTGGCCTGACTGGTCTGGGATATTTCATCCCGGACGCCACCAATGTTCGCCCCTATGGCCTCGTCAACGTCAACGTCCACAGCATCAAGTTCTTGGGTGAGAACCTGAGTGGTGCTGGTGTTGCGTTTGGTGGTGGTGCCATGGTGCGCATCACCCAGGCGCTCGATCTGCGACTTGAAGGGCGTTACAACCTTGACTTTGCTTCCGATACCGGGGCAGTCAAAAAATCCACCTTCACTACCGGCACCATCCTCGCTGGCTTCCGCTACAAGTTCGGCGCGGACCCGGATGATGAAGACGGCGATGGCGTGCCCAACAGCCGCGACAAGTGCCCTGGCACCCCCAAGGGTGTGACGGTTTACTCCGACGGTTGCCCGACCGACCTCGACGGCGACGGCGTGCCGGACTACCTCGACAAGTGCCCGAATACGCCGAAGGGAACGGTCGTCAACAAGGATGGCTGCCCGGCGGACTCCGACGGTGACGGCGTGCTGGACGTCAATGACAAGTGCCCCGGCACTCCGAAGGGTGTGGTGGTCGACGCGACTGGCTGCCCGCTGGATAGCGATGGTGACGGCATCCCCGACTACCTCGACAAATGCCCGAACACAGCCGCTGGCACCAAGGTTGACGAGCGCGGCTGCCCCTTCACCGACGCAGACGGCGACGGTGTGCCGGACTACCTCGACAAGTGCCCCGATTCGCCCAAGGGTATCGCTGTGGGGCCGGATGGCTGCCCGTTGGATAGCGACGGCGATGGCATCCCGGACTATCTCGACGATTGCCCCAACACGCCGCCGGGCCTGAAGGTGCTGCCCAACGGTTGTGCGCTGGTCGGCGACTGCCGCAAGCCGCGTCCGGGCGAAGCGGTGGACAAGAACGGCTGTGCCCTCGACAAGCGCTTCATCCTTCGCGGCGTGAAGTTCGAGTTCGACAGCGACAAGCTCACCAAACCGTCGGAGAAAATTCTCTCGGATGTGGGCGAAACGCTGAAGAGCTACCCCACCGTCAAGGTCGATGTCGAAGGCCACACTGATGACGTCGGTTCGGATGCCTATAACCAGGGTCTCTCTGAGCGCCGCGCCAACGTCGTGAAGAAGTTCCTGATCGAGAAGGGTGCTGTCGGTGCCAACATGAAGCCGGTGGGTTTTGGCGAGAGCGTGCCAATCGACACCAACGCGACAGAAGCAGGGCGCGACAACAATCGTCGCGTGGAGTTCAAGGTCACCAACTGACCTGACTGCTTCATTCGCCGATGGTGAATCAGACCCGGTAGATGGCAACATCTGCCGGGTTTTTTGTTGCCCCCCGCCAAGACCATTTCCTCAACGCTGCTCCCTGCCGGATCTCTCATGCACGCCGCCACCGCCGCACTCATCCGCCGCTATTACGCCGCCTTCAACACGGGCGACATGACAGGATTCCTCGATTTGCTGACGGATGACGTGGCGCACGACATCAACCAAGGCGGCCGCGAGATCGGCCGCGAGGCCTTTGCTGCCTTCATGCAACGTATGAACAGCAGCTACCGGGAGCAGATTGTGGACATCACGGTCTTCGCGAGTGAAGACGGCAGGCACGCGGCGGCAGAGTTCACGGTGCTGGGTGAGTATCTAAAAACGGACGAGGGCCTGCCCCCTGCCAAGGGCCAGCAATACACCCTGCCGGCCGGGGCTTTCTTCGACATCCGGGATGGCAAGGTCGCCCGCATCAGCAACTACTACAACTTGCAGGATTGGCTGAAACAAGTCGGCGCCTAAGCTCAATCCGATGAGCACCATTCGTTATCAACCGCTGCAAGGCGAGGAGATCGCTGAGCATCTGGGGGCACTGGCCGCACTGCGGCTGACGGTGTTCAGGGAGTGGCCCTATCTCTACGAGGGCTCGATGGACTACGAGCGTCGATACCTCGATACCTACGTCCGTTGCCACGACAGCCTTGCCGTGCTCGCCTGGGATGGCGATACCTGCGTTGGTGCCACCACCGCACTGCCGATGCGCCACGCCGAGCAGGCCATGCGCCTTCCCTTCGAGCTGGCACAGATCAATTTCGACCAGTGGCTCTACTTCGGCGAATCGGTCGTGTTGGATAGCTACCGGGGGCGCGGTATCGGCGTCGCATTCTTCGAGTATCGGGAGGCGCATGCCCGCGCGCTCGGCCTGAAAGGCTGTGCATTCTGCGCGGTCGACCGGCCCGAACATCATCCGCTGAGGCCCTCAGGCTACCAGGGCAACGACGCTTTCTGGACCCGCCGCGGCTACAGCCGCCGCCCCGATCTGAGCTGCACTTTCGACTGGCTGGATTGTGGCGACAGCGCGCCCAGCCCGCACCAACTCACCTATTGGCTCCGCGAGCTGTGAGCGATCAGCGCCTGCGCATCGCAGCAGCCCAGTTTCCGGTTCTCGATCTGCACGACTGGGAAGCGATGGCGCTCACGCTCAGCCAATGGGTGGCCGAGGCCACAGCTCAGGGGGCACAACTGCTGGTATTTCCCGAATACGCGGCCATGTCGCTGGCTGCGCTTGGCGGGGCCTCCGTCAAGGGGCGTCTGCACGAGGAGCTGAGGGCTGTGCAGCCATTTCACAGCGACTGGCTCGCCCTGCATGGGCAGCTCGCGCAAAGACATCAGGTTCACATCCTTGCAGGCAGTTTCCCGATAGAGGTCGGCGATCAGATCTACCGCAACCGCGCGCATCTCTTCGCCCCCAGTGGCAAGCAGGGTTGGCAGGACAAATGGACGATGACCCGCTTCGAGACCGAGCGGTGGGGTATCAGCGGCGGCGATGCGCTGAAAGTGTTCGATACGACGCTGGGGCGCATCGCCGTCAACATTTGCTACGACGTGGAGTTCCCGCTACTCGCCCGCGCCCAGGTCGAGGCGGGCGCGCAGGTCATCCTCGCACCAAGCTGCACCGATACTACGGCGGGCTATTGGCGGGTGCGGGTCGGGGCGCACGCGCGGGCGCTGGAAAACCAGTGCGTGGTCGTGCAGGCCCCTCTGGTGGGTGAAGCACCCTGGAGCGCCTGCGTCGACGTGAACGTCGGTGCGGCCGGCGTCTACACGCCGCCAGATCGCGGCCTACCGGATGATGGCGTGCTGGCGGCCGGTGAGTGGAACGCGCTGCAATGGGTCTATGCAGAGGTTGATCCCGCCAGGCTGGCGGCCGTGCGGGCTGACGGGCAGGTGTTCAATCATCGTGACTGGGCGCGGCAGCCCGGACTCGGGCCGCGGCCGACGATCACGATCGAGGACTTGCGCTAAAGCGCCGGCTTCACCTGTACCAGCAAGGTCTTGTTGCGCACCTGTGTGCCCGCGACGACCCCCACCGACTCCACCACGCCACCCACCGGCAGCGACAGCTGGAACTCCATCTTCATCGCCTCCAGCACGGCGAGCGTCTGTCCTTTTTCGATGATGTCGCCCGGCTGCACATGCACGGCGATCACCTTGCCGTCGCTATGTGCCAGCAGTCGGCCATCGCTACCCGCCGCAGGGCCTTCCACCGCCGCCAGCGTGCGATCCACAAAGCACCAGGTCTTGCCCTCGGCCTCCAGCCACAGGGCGTCGCCGTTGCGCGCCACCTGCGCCTTGCCCTGCAAGCCGTCGGCGATGTAACTGAAGCCCTGGGCGTCGTGGCGAGTCACATCAATCACCACCGTCTGATCGCCAATGCTGGCGGTAAACAGATGACCATCGTGCGCCAGTAGCTCCAACTCGGTCTGCGATTCGCGGCACTTGAGCACAAAGTCGATACCGGTTTCGTGCGAGCTGTGCCAGCCCACCATCTCGGGGTCGATCTGATGTTCGGCGCTCAAGCGGCGGGCGTCATCCAGGTATAGCGCCACCGCCGCCAATACGGTCTGGTGCGCCGAAGGCCGGGCTGCGTTGATTTGCTCCTGCGAAAAATACTGCCCGATAAAGCCAGTGCTGAAATCGCCGCCTGCAAAAGCCTCGTGCGAGAGAATGCCGTGCAGGTAATCCTTGTTGGTAACAAGACCCAGAAAGCGGGTCTCGTCCAGCGCCTTCAACAGCCGCTGCCGCGCCGTCTCGCGATCCTCTCCCCAGGCAATGACCTTGGCCTGCATGGAGTCGTAGAAAGGGCTGACCGTGCAGCCCGTCTCCAGATAGGTATCGACGCGCACCCCCTCGCCTGCGGGGGCTTGCCAACGCAGCACGGGCCCGGTCTGCGGCAGGTAGTTGGCCTGCGGATCTTCAGCACACAAGCGCACTTCGATGGCGTGACCAAAACGGTTGTCGAGGATTTCATCCTGCGTCAGCGGCAGCTTTTCGCCCTGCGCCACCCGCAGCTGCCACTCCACCAGATCGACACCATAGACCAGTTCCGTTACTGGATGCTCAACCTGCAGACGTGTGTTCATCTCGAGAAAGTAAAACTGCCCGTCGCGCGCCAGCATGAACTCCACCGTGCCAGCACCGACGTATTGCACGGCCTTGGCGGCCGCGACAGCAGCGGCTCCCATCTTCAGCCGCAGCGCATCGTCCACCGCAGGCGAAGGCGCTTCCTCCACCACCTTCTGGTTACGGCGCTGCACCGAGCAATCGCGCTCACCAAAGTGCACCACATTGCCGTGGCGATCGCCGAACACCTGGATCTCGACGTGGCGCGCATCCATCACCGCCTTTTCGATCAGCAGCTGGCCGCTGCCAAAAGCATTGGTCGCCTCGCTACGCGCGGACTGCACGGCTGCCAGCAGTTCCTTCTGCTCAAACACCAGCCGCATGCCACGGCCACCACCACCAGCCGCCGCCTTCACCATCACCGGCAGCCCGGCCTTGATGGCCTCGGCTACCAGCGTCTCGTCGGACTGGTCATCGCCCTGATAGCCCGGCACACAGGGCACACCGGCCGCGATCATGCGAATCTTGGAAGCCGACTTGTTGCCCATCTTGTCGATGGAATGCGCATCCGGCCCGATGAAGATGAGGCCCGCATCCGCCACGGCCTGCGCGAACTCGGCGCGCTCGGAGAGAAAGCCGTAGCCGGGGTGAATCGCCTGCGCGCCGCTGCGCTTCGCGGCCGCAATGATCTTCTCGATGACGAGGTAGCTTTCCTTGGCGGGCGAGGCCCCGATGTGGACGGCCTCGTCCGCCTCGCGCACCGGCAGGCTCTGTGCGTCGGCATCGGCGTAGACCGCCACCGTCTTGTAGCCGAGCTTCTTCGCCCCGCGGATCACGCGAAGCGCGATCTCGCCGCGGTTGGCAATCAATACCTTGTCGAATCGCTGGGCCATGCCGGTGTCGCTCCTCTGTAATTTCTGATGGGTTTCGCGCCGCGGTCAAAGCTGGGCGTTGCAGTCTTTCAGCACGATCTCGCCGGCCTTTTCGACGAACGCCTCGTCACCCTTGGTGAACAGGGTCAGCGTGCCATCGGTATAACGCCCGCCGCCGGCGCTCACGTCCTGCCTGAGGGGAAAGCTGTGGCTGTCCCACACCAGCTCGGCCGTGCCTTGCTGGCCAGTGGCGCGACCGGCGTAGGTGATGACGACATCCAGATCGCCGGCACAGCGGTAGCGGATGACTTCGGCGTCCGGGATCGGCAGGGTCGTGGTCGATGTCGTGGCGCAGGCAACCAGAAGCAAGGCCGCCGCCGCAGGCAAAGTCGAAAGAAGAATGCGCATGGGAAATATCCTTGATGGCTCAGGTGACGGTGGCCCATTTTGGGCTGCGTTTCTGAACAAATGCGGTGATGCCCTCCGGCGCCTCGGTGCCACGCGCGCAGGCCGCAAACTGTGCCGCCGCCGCATCCAGCACCTGATCGAAGTCGGCCTTGCCAACCTGCAGCAGGATGGCCTTGGTCACCGCGTTGGCCTCTGGCGCACATCCCAGCACCTTCTGCAGCGTGGCCATGAGCTTGTGCTGCAACTCGGCCTCGTCGGCAAAGCCCTCGTGAACCACACCTAACGCCAGGGCCTCGGCCCCGCGAACCTGCGCACCGGTCAATGCCAGACGCCGCGCCTGCGTGAGGCCGATGCGCTCTACGACGAAAGGTGCGATCTGCGCCGGCGGCAAGCCGCGGGTGGTTTCCGGCAGGCCGAACTTGGCATCCGCATGCGCGAACGCCACGTCGCTGACACAGGCAAGGCCAAAGCCTCCGCCCATCACGGCACCCTCGCACACTGCAATCACCACCTGCGGTGCACGCTGCACCGTGCGCAACATCGCACCAAACGCGCGGTTCATGGCAGCGATGGGGTCCGCCTCGCCAGCGGCCGGCGGCTTGAGGCCTGCCATCATCGACTTCAAGTCACCACCGGCGCAAAAGTGCCCACCCGCGCCGCGTAATACCACTGCACGCACGCGGCGATCATCGCGGATGGCCTCAAACATGGCCTCGATATCCGCCAGCATTTCGGAAGACATCGCGTTGCGGGATTCCGGGCGGTTCAGCGTCAGGTACAACACGCCGCCGTCGAGGCGAGTCAGCAGAGTGTGAGTTTCAGGGAACGTCATTTTCAGGGTCATTTCCGCGCAGGCGGCCGCGCCTTCAAGCCTTGTTCTTGCTGTAACCCAGCCGCTTGCTGATGATCCCCAGCATGACCTCGTCGGCACCGCCGCCGATGGCATGCAGGCGCAGATCGCGATACATCTGACTGACAAAGCTCTCCCACATGTAGCCCTGCCCGCCCCAGTACTGCAGGCAGGCATCCGGCACTTCGCGGCCAAGTTGGCCGGCCTTGAGCTTTGCCATGGAGGCCAGCAGCGTCACGTCCTCGCCCTTGAGCATCAGCTCCACGGCGCGATAGGTGAGTGCGCGCAGCGACTCCAGCTCAGTCTGCAACTGTGCGAGCTTGAACTGCACCACCTGGTTATCGAGAATCGTGCCGCCAAAGGCCTTGCGCTGCCGTGTGTAACTGGCGGTTTCAGTGACGCACCGCTCCATCGGCACGATGATGCTGGCAGCGAGGAACAGGCGCTCTTCCTGAAACTGCTCCATCTGGTAGATGAAGCCACGACCTTCCTCCCCTACAAGGTGGTTCACCGGCACCCGCACGTTGTCGAAGAACATCAGGGCAGTGTCGCTGCTGCGCTGGCCCAGCTTGTCGAGCTTGGTCTGGCGCTGCACGCCCTGGGCATCGAGCGGCACGACGATCAGGCTCTTGTTGCCGTGTTTGCCACCGCCTGCAACGTCTCCCGTATTGCACAACAAGCACACCCAATCTGCCTGCGTGCCGTTGGTGATCCACATCTTGCTGCCATTGATGACGTAATCGCCGCCATCCCGCACCGCAGTGGTCTTGATGCCTGCCACGTCGCTACCGGCACCCGGCTCACTGACGCCAATGGAGCCCACCAGGTCACCGGCGATCGAAGGCTTGAGATAGTTCGCTTTCAGATAGTCGTTGCCATATCGGGTGAGCGCGGGCGTCGCCATGTCGGTCTGCACGCCGATAGCCATGGGGATCGCGCCGACATTGCAGTGGCCCAGGGCCTCGGCGAAGGCGACCTGATAGCTGTAGTCGAGACCAAGTCCCCCCACGTTCTCCGGCTTGGCGATGCCGAGCAAACCCAGGTCGCCCATGCCCTTGAGGATTTCTCGGGCAGGCCACATGCCGTCCTTCTCCCACTGCGCCGTGTGGGGGTTGATCTGCTCTTCGACGTAGCGCTTGGTGGTGTCGTAAAAACTCTGATGCTCTGCGGTGAACTGCATTTCGATTCCTGATGAGGACTAAAGGCGTGCCACGCCAAAACTGTTGGGAAACACCTGTCGCGCCCGCCCCTCGCGGCAGACGCTGAGGCACAGGCCCAGCACCTTGCGGGTGTCGCGTGGGTCGATCAGGCCATCGTCAAAGAGACGCGCCGTGGCGGCAAAGGCATGGGACTCGCGGTCGAACTGCTTGACGATATTGCTCTCGACGATGCCGAGCATTTTCTCGTCCTGCTCGGTCACCTGCTTGCCCTCGGCCGCCCATTTCTGCTGGGTGATCACCGTCATCACCTTGGCTGCCTGCTCGCCGCCCATCACGCTCGTGCGCGAGTTGGGCCAGGCGAAGATGAAGTGCGGGCCAAAGCCACGGCCGCACATGCCGTAGTTGCCGGCACCAAAGCTGCCGCCCATGACGATGGTGATCTGCGGCACCGTCGCGTTGGCGACGGCCTGGATCATCTTGCTGCCGTGCTTGACGATGCCCGCCTGCTCGCTCTCGGTGCCCACCATGTAGCCGGTGGTGTTCATCAGGTAAATGATGGGCGTGTTGGACTGGCAGCACTGCTGGATGAACTGCCCGGCCTTGGTCGCACCCTTCACCGTGATCGGGCCGTTGTTGCTGATGATGCCGACCTGGTGCCCGTGCAGCACCGCCTTGCCGCAGATGGTCTGCTGGTCGTACTCGATCTTGTAGTCGAGGAACTCACTGCCATCGACCAGGCGGGCAATGATCTCGCGGCAATCCACCGGCTTCTTGTAGTCCGGGGCCATCACGCCGCAGATCTCGTCCACGTCGTAGACCGGCGCACGCACTGGCAGCAATTCGAGACGGGGCTTCTGCTGGTTCCAGCTCAGGTTCTTGACGATGTCGCGCGCAATGCGGATGGCGTCGCCATCGTTTTGCGCCAGAAACTCCGCGGTGCCAGCGACCCCGGTGTGCATATCCGCACCACCCAGGTCTTCGTCGAGGGCGATCTCGCCGGTTGCCGCCTTGAGCAGCGGCGGCCCCGCCAGAAACACCTTGGCGTTCTTGCGCACCATCACCACGTAGTCCGAGAGGCCCGGCATGTAAGCGCCACCCGCCGTGGACGAGCCATGCACCACCGTCACCTGCGGGATACCCGCAGCCGAGAGCCGCGCCTGGTTGGCAAAGGTTTTGCCACCCGCAATGAAAAGCTCGGCCTGGTAGGCAAGGTTCGCACCGCCGGACTCGATCATCGACACCACCGGCAACTTCTGTTGCAGGGCGATCTCCTGCAAGCGCAAGGTTTTCTGCACACCCCAGGGCGTCATCGTACCGCCCTTGATCGCACTATTGCTGGCCACCACGAAGCAACGCACGCCGCTGACGTAGCCAATGCCCGCAATCATGTTGCCGCCCGCCAGCGAGCCATCCTTGTCGTCGTGCATCCGGTAGCCGCAGAGGGTGGAGAACTCCAGCCAGGGCGAGCCACGGTCGAGCATCAGGTGCACCCGCTCGCGCGGCAGCAACTGGTTACGCTTGTGAAAGCGCGCGCGCTTGGTTTCCTCCTCGTCGCGGCCTTTCTGTTCCACCGCGCGCCAGTCCGCGACGAACTTCAGCATGCCCTCGCGATTCGCCTTGTAGCTCTCGCTGTTGACGTCGATCTTGGATTCGATAACGGGCATTTCCGTCCTCTTGGCGGCCAGGTTTTTGTGGCCGCCATTTAACCAGCATTGATGTTCCTGATCACGAACAATATGGCTTACTTGACAAGCTTTGATCGAGCTGTGGGCGCTATTGATACAGATGCGCTGCCGCCATCTTCTCCAGGCCGTCACGGTAGTAGTCGAAGCGCTGCGCCAGCTCCTGATAGGTCTGGCTCAAGCCATATTCCTGCGCCAGCGGATGACGCGAGGCGGCGTGATAGCGGGATGAACCCATGTCGCAGTAGTAGCCAACGGTCACCGGCCGGCGCGCATAGCGGTGGCGGTGCTCGATCCACTCCGCACAGACACCGCCCAGGAACAGGGCGTAGTTGGCGATGTGGGCCTGCACGATGAACTGGCGGGTGGTCTGCGCCGCCTGCTCCTCGGCGACGAGATCAACGAGGTAGTCGTAGGCGGTATCGTCCCCCGCCTGTACCTGGCGCAGACGCTCGGTGCGGCCAAACAGCGCGAGCAGGTGAGCCACGTAGTGCAAGGCCTTCTGCTCCTGCCGGTTGCGGCGACCGGGCATGGCGTGGCGCAGCATCACCTCGAACCAGAGCTGCGGCGACACCGGCAGGTCGATGGTGTCGGCATCGCGCAGGGCCTTGTAGATGTAGTCGGCATCCAGCATCGAATCGAGCGTGTTGAAGAACTGGCCCATCTCGGTGACGGCGCGGGGCACATCCACCTCACCGGGGAAATGCTCCAGCAGGAAGTTGATGTCGCGTGGCGGCAGCGTGGGGTGGCTGAGCTGGGCGAAGTCTGGCGTTTGCATGAAGGTGCTCCATGAAAGGTTGGCCTGCACCGGATGCCTTGCAAGTGCCGCGCCAGCCGCACGCAGCGAGGGCGTCGGGTTACAGTCTTCGCACACCACACCAACAAGCACTCGGAGGAGTGAATGGCTAACAAGCGCATCGGTGAAATTCGCGGTTCGGTGAAGCTCGCAGGCAAGGCCTTCGAGCACCTTACGTCGCGCATCCACGAGTTCCACCGCGCGATCTCGGACATGCCCTTCAACGCCATGCCCGCCGTGCCGGGCGTGAAGCAGGGTGCTGGCAGCACACAGCTCGTGCATGACGGCATCACTGACGGCGTGTATGGGGCCATCAAGGGGATTGGCGGTGCGTTGTTCAAGCAGGCCGATGTGGCCCTGAAGCTCGCCGAGCGCAACTTCCAGCCGGCAACAAAAACCGCACTCGCAGTGACACCACCCGCCATCGCCCGCGATAACGTGGTGAGTGCGATCAGCGGGCTGATTGGCGATGCCATGTCGCAAGAGCGCAACCCGTTGCGCGTGAAGCTCGGCTTTTATCGCGACGGTCATCGCACCCTGCTCTCGGCCCCCGTGCTTGAAGCCGCCTACCCGCACGCCACCGGCAAGCTCGTCATCTTCATCCACGGCCTGTGCTGTAACGAGCACAGCTGGCGGCTGTATGCCGAGCAGAGCGCGCCCTATGGCGACCAGCTGGCCGACAAGGGCTACACCCCGCTCTACGTGCGCTACAACTCGGGCCTGCACATCTCCCTCAACGGCCGCACGCTGTCGCGGCAGATCGACAAGCTGGTCTCGCTCTGGCCGGTGCCGGTCACCGAGGTGGTGCTGATCGGCCACAGCATGGGCGGCCTCGTCGCGCGCTCGGCGGCCTACAAGGCCGCGAAGTCGAACATGGGTTGGCCGGCCAAGCTCTCGCACATCCTCTGCCTTGGCACCCCGCATACCGGCGCACCGCTGGAGCAGTTCGTCCACGCAGCAACACCCGTGCTGGAAGCCTTTCCACTCTCCCGCCCGCTCGCCAAGGTGCTGAACGTGCGCAGCCAGGGCATCCGCGACCTGCGGCATGGCTTTGTGGCCGACGAGGATTGGAAAGGCCGCCCCGCCGATGCCCTCAACGCCGACACCCGTACGCCGATCCCGCGGCTGGAGACCGCCCGCTATCACTTCATCGGCAGCAGCATCGGCGTCGATGAGCACAGCCTGCTCGGCAAGGCGATTGGCGATGGCCTGGTGAAACTGCCCAGCAGCACCGCCCGCGAGCTGGCCGATGCCGACACCGCCGTGCTCTACAGCGCCCACCACATGCAGCTGCTCAACCATCCCGCCATTTACACGCAGATCGCCCAGCGGCTGGGGGCAAGAAAAGCGATCAAATAACCAGCGAGCCGCGTAGAATCGCGGCCCAATCGCTGTTGGTGCTGCCTCATGCTGGCCCTGCAAAACCTGACGCTGCGTCGTAACGTCAAGACGCTGCTCGAAAACGTCTCCGTCGTCATCCACGCCAACCAGCGCGTGGGGGTGATCGGCAAGAACGGCGTGGGCAAGTCCACCCTGTTTGCGGCCATCCGCCGTGAGCTGATGCCGGACGGCGGCAGCATCGACCTGCCCAAGAGCCTGGTGGTCGCCAACGTCAGCCAGGACACCCCCGCCCTGCCCCAGGCCGCCATCGAGTACGCGCTGGATGGCGACGAGGAGCTGCGAAGTCTCGAAGCCAAGCTCAAGGCGGTGGAAGAGCGGCTGGAGATGCACCCCACCGATGCCGATATCGACCTGCTGACCAAGCTGCACGACCGCATGGCGATGATCGACGGCTATGCCGCCAAGTCGCGCGCCGCGCAGCTGCTGCATGGCCTGGGCTTCGCACCCAGCGAGCAGGAGAAGCCGGTCGCCGCCTTCTCCGGCGGCTGGCGCATGCGCCTCAACTTGGCGCGCGCGCTGCTCAAGCGCAGCGACCTGCTGCTGCTCGACGAACCCACCAACCACCTCGACCTCGACGCCGCACTTTGGCTGCAGGAAGAACTCTCGAGCTTCAAGGGCACGCTGCTGCTGATCTCGCACGACCGCGATTTTCTCGATGCGGTCACCACCCACACCCTGCACCTCGAACGCAGCGCCGCCACGCTCTACGCCGGCAACTACTCGGCCTTCGAGCTGCAACGCGCCGAGCGCCTCACCCTGCAGGCGCAGGCGCATGGCAAGCAGCAGCTGCGCATCGCGCACCTGCAGAGCTTCGTCAACCGCTTCAAGACCCACGCCAGCAAGGCGCGCCAAGCGCAGAGCCGCATGAAGGCGCTGGAGCGCATGGAGCTGGTGGCCCCGGTGCTGGCCGAGAGCGAGTTCGATTTCGTGTTCCGCAAACCAGAGCGCGCCAACTCGCCGCTGCTGCGGGTGATGGGCGGCAATGCCGGCTACCCCGGCAAGCCGCTGCTCAAGAACGTGCGCATCATCCTCGCCCCCGGCGACCGCGTCGCCGTGCTGGGTGCGAATGGCGCGGGCAAATCCACGCTCATCAAGACGCTCGCGGGCGAGCTGGAATGGATGGGCGGCGAGATCACCCGCGACCCGTATCTGAAGGTCGGCTACTACGCCCAGCACCAGCTCGAAACGCTGGACCCGGCGGCGAGTGCCTTCATGCACATCAAGCGGCTGGACATGAAGGCGCCGGATCAGTCGGTGCGCGACTATCTCGGCAGCTTCGTCTTCAAGGGCGACCGCCAGAACGAACCGATTGCGCCCTTTTCCGGCGGCGAAAAAGCGCGCCTGGCACTGGCCATCGTCGCCTACCAGCGCCCGAATCTGCTGCTGCTCGACGAGCCCACCAACCATCTCGATCTGGAGATGCGCCAGGCCGTCGAGAATGCGCTGCAGGACTACCCGGGTGCCGTGGTGCTGATCAGCCACGACCGCCACATGGTGGAGAGCTGCTGCGACACGCTGTGGCGTGTGAGCGATGGCGTCTGTGAACCCTATGACGGCGACCTCGACGACTACGCCAAATGGCTGCGCGAAACCCGCCGTGCTGCCCAGCGCAGCGATGGCCCGGCCGCCCGGGCGACTGCCGCCGCCGCTGCGGCCGCCGCCAAGCCGGTGCTCGACGCCGAAGCCACCAAGGCCCTGCGTGAAACGGTGAAGAAGCTCGACAAGCAGATCGAGAAGCTCAGCAAGGAGCTGAAATCACTCGAAGCCGAGCTGGCCGATCCGGCGCTCTACGAGGCGGCCCGGCACAAGGATGCGACGCGTCTGCAGCAACGCCAGGCTGCCGCGCGTGCAGAGCTGTCGGTTGCTGAAGAGCAGTGGATGGAAGCGAGCGAAGCCTTGGCGTAAATCGCTTCAGGCCGGGCGCTGCCACCAACTCAGCACCGGCCGCGCCGGTCGCGCCAGCAGGGGGTCTTCCACCACCAGATGGCGTTGCAGACTTAAGGTGCGCGGCGACAGCCACTGCCGCGCCAGCTGCCACTCCTCCACGCCCTGATTCACCATCAGCAGATGCCCGCCCGGCTCCACCAGGGTGCTGAGCTGACGGAAAAACGTCGTGGGATCGAACTGCGATAGCGGTAGGCCCCACTTGAGCGACGTGCGGGGGTGCACGAAGGGATACCAGCAGGTCACCACCTCGGCACTGCCATGCCAGTCGCGCATGTCGCCGACGTGGTAGCTCGTGCCGGGCAGGCCATCGATATAGTGAGTGGCGTAGTCGTGGCGGCAGTAGCCGTCGGGGTAGCGGCGATAGCCCTCGATCTCCAGTCCGGCCATCTTGCGGGGCTGGAAGGCCGCCGTCAGGGCGCGGGCGTAATAGAAGTTCTTGCTGCCGATATCGAGCAGCGTGGGAGGCTTGACGGTGATCGCTGCCTCTTGGCGCGCCGGCTTGAACAGCTGGGCCATGAGGTCGAGATAGACGTAGTTTTCCAGCGCGTTCAGGCGGTTGAGATGCTGCTCGAAAGCGACGTGGTAGCTGGCCTGCAGGCGGCGGATGCGGGCCTGCGTCTCAGCCGATAGACCCTCCAGCCAGCCAGCGGGAATCTCGCGGTAGCTGCGCGGCCGGTAGCGCCGGTTATCCCAGGCAATGCGCCAGGCATGGGCCTTTGAACGCAGCTGATCCGGCCAGCCGAGTGAGGGCTCGGTGGACGGTAGCGGTGATTGCGGATGGGTGAGTGCGGTAGCCATACCGCCCGCCCTGCAAGCCGCGTACCGCGACGCTAGTGCGGCAGCACCTGCCCCAGAAAGCTGCGCAGCCGCTCGTGCTGGGCGTTGCCGAAGAACGCTTCGGGTGCGTCCTGATACACCAGCTCACCGCCCTCCATGAACACCACGCGGTTGGCCACGGCCCGCGCAAAGGCCATCTCGTGTGTGACGACGACCATGGTCATGCCGTCGAGTGCAAGCTGCCGCATCACTTCCAGCACCTCGCCGACCTTCTCCGGGTCGAGGGCAGACGTGGGTTCATCGAACAGCATCACGCGCGGCTGCATGGCGAGCGCCCGGGCAATGGCAACGCGCTGCTGTTGGCCGCCACTGAGTTGTGAGGGACGGTTACCGGCCTTGTCGGCAAGGCCGACCTTGGCGAGCAGTTTCTCGGCGCGGGCGCGTGCTTCCTCCGCCGGCACCTTGAGTACCTGCACGGGGGCGAGCATCACGTTCTCGAGTGCGGTCTTGTGCGGAAAGAGATTGAACTGCTGGAACACCATGCCGGCGTGGGTGCGCACCTCGTTCAAATCGGTCTTGGGCGCGTGGACGCTGATGCCGTCCATCACCACCTCGCCGCTGCTGATGGTCTCCATCGCGTTGATGGTGCGCAGCAGGGTGGACTTGCCGGAGCCGGAGGGCCCGACGATGCACACCACCTCGCCACGGCGCACCTGCAGCGAGACATTGGTGAGCGCCTGGGTGCCGTTGGGGTAGCGCTTGCTGACTTCGCGCGCGTCGATCAACACTTCCGCATCCGGGGACATGTTCCTAGTCATGAGCCATCTTCTTTTCGAGCTTGCGGACGTAGATCGAGAGGGCGCCGGTGAGCAGCAGATACATGAGCGCGACCGTGAACCAGACCTCGAAGGGGCTGAAGGTGCTGGCCACGATCTCGCGCCCCGCCTTGGTGAGATCGGTGAGCGCCATGATGGAGACCAGCGAGCTGTCCTTGACCAGGTTGATGCTCTGGCCGGCGAGGGCCGGCAGGCTGCGCTTGAGCGCCTGCGGCAGCACGACGTGGCGCATGGCCTGCCAGTGGCTCATGCCGAGCGAGCGGGCGGCTTCCATCTGACCTTTGGACACGCCCTCGATGCCGCTGCGCACGATCTCGGCCACATAGGCACCGGTGAAAACCGAGAGCGCGGCGACACCGGCGACGAAGCCGGAGAGATCCAGCACGGTGCCGAGGAAAAAGTAGACGATGAACATCTGCACCAAGAGCGGCGTGCCGCGGATCAGCTCGACGTAGATCGCCGCCATGTCGCGCGCCGCCGGATTGGCGGAGACGCGGCCGAGACCTGCGATCAGCCCCAGTACCAGAGCGAACACCAGCGACAGTGCGGAGATCTTCAGCGTCACCCACAGACCCACCAGCAGCGGGCCGGGCGTGATGCCGGCCTTCTTGCCGAGGGTGTTGTTGGCGAACACGATCTCGCCATCGCTGACCTGCACCACGTCGATCTGCGGAAAGCGCTGCGGCTCGCCACCCAGCAGCGGCGTGAGCGTGATCTGCTTGCCCTGCACCGCCACCGTGCCATCCATGGGGGCCAGCACCTCTTCGCCGCCGGTCATCAGCAGGTAGTCGGGCACGCGGTCCCAGCGCCACTGGTAGTTGACCTTGATGGTGGCCCAGTAGAGGCCGGCGCCAATCAAGAGAACGAGGGCGACGGTGACCAGTCGCCACCAAGGGTTGGCGGGCCTCATTGCACGTTCTTCAACCAGGCCGTGCTGTTGAACCAGCGGTTGTAGAGCACGTCATAGGTGCCGTCGTTCTTGATCGAGACGATGAAATGGTCGAGCCAGTTGAGAAAGTCCGGATCGCCCTTCTTGATCGCCCAGCCGAGGTCTTCCTTGGTGAAAGCCTCCGGCAGCATGTAGACGCCATCCGGATACTGGTTGGCGTAGACGGCGAGGTAAGGCAGGTCGTAGACGAAGGCATCGGCGCGGCCGTTTTTCACTTCGAGTGCGGCATCGGCCTCGGTCTCGAACTTCTTGATCGTCGCGCGCGGCAGCAGGCGCTGGCTCACGATGTCGCCCGAGGTGCCGAGCTTGGTGGCGATGATGAACTTAGGCGTGTCCATCTCCTTGGCGTGCAGCACCTTGCCCTTGTGCTTGGCGGCGAGCAGCGCGGTCTGCCCCACCGTGATGTAGGGCTGGCTGAAATTGACCTGAGCATTGCGCTCCGGCGTGATGGTCATGCCGGACATCAGGATGTCGAACTTCTCGGTGAGCAGAGCCGGGATGATGCCGTCCCATTGCGTGTTGACGAAGGTGACCTTCACCTTCAGCACGCTCGCCATCTTCTTGGCGAGGTCGACATCGAAGCCGATGATGTTGCCGTTCTTGTCGCGCATCTCGAAGGGCATGTAGCCGGCTTCCAGCCCCACGCGCAGCTCGCCGCGCTTCATGATCTGGTTGAGGGTGGATTTCTCCCACAGGGCCTGGTCGGCCGCACTCGCGCAGAAGCTCGCGAGCAGTAGCAGGCTACACAGCAGTCGTTTCATGGTCTCTTGGCTTTTCGGATCCGCTCAGAGTGTAAGGCTCGCAACAAGCATTCCACTAAAATGTGGGCATGAAGGACTACACGCCCTATCTCGCTCACATCGACACGGCCCTGCCCGCCATGCGCGAGACGCTGGTGCGGCTCGCCAGCATCAATAGCGGCAGCTTCAACGCCGCCGGCGTGACGGCGATGGCCGAGGCCATGCGTGATGTGTTCGCACCGTTGCAGGCGAGTGCGGAGCTGATCGCGCTTGAACCCTTCCGAAGCGTCAACGACGCCGGGCAGACCATCGAGCGGCCCGTCGGCAAGGCGCTGCGCCTTCGCCTGCGGCCCGCCGCGCCGCTGCAGGTGTTTTTCTGTGGCCACCTCGATACGGTGTTCGCGGCCGATCACGCCTTCCAGACCGTGCGGGAAATCGACGCCGACACCTTGAACGGCCCTGGTGTGGCGGACTTGAAAGGGGGGCTGCTGGTGCTGTTCCAGGCCCTGATGGCGCTCGAACGCTCGCCCTGGAAGGACAGAATCGGCTGGACCGTGTTGATGAACCCGGACGAGGAGATCGGCTCGGTCTCCTCCGCCCCCCTGCTGGCCGATTCCGCCAAGTCTCATCACCTGGGCCTGATCTACGAACCCGCCCTGCCGGATGGCTCGCTGGCTTCTGCCCGCAAGGGCAGCGGCAATTTCAACGTGGTGGTGCGGGGGCGTGCCGCGCACGCGGGGCGCGACTTCGACAAGGGCCGCAACGCGATTGCCGCCTGCGCAGACTTCATCAGTGGTTTGAACAGCCTCAACGGCACGCGCGAAGGCGTGACGGTCAACCCCGGTTATGTGAAAGGCGGCGGCGCGCTCAACGTCGTGCCCGATCTCGCGGTGTTCAAGTTCAATGTGCGCACCTCGCAAGCCAGTGACGAGTGCTGGATGCACGATGAGCTGGACCTCTTGATGACGCGCATCAATGCCCGCGAAGGCCTGCACTGCGAACTCTCCGGCGGCTTCACCCGGCCCCCGAAGGTCGTGAACGCCGAGATCCAGCGCCTGATGGACTACGTCGGCGACTGTGGGACCAAGCTGGGCCTCGGCCTGCACTTCAAGCCCACGGGCGGCTGCTGCGATGGCAACAACCTCGCGGCCCACGGCCTCGCCAACCTCGACAACATGGGCGTGGTCGGCGACAAGATCCACAGCGACCAGGAGTGGATGCGCGTCAGCTCGATCAGCGAGCGCGCCAAGCTCTCGGCCTTGCTGCTGCTGCGCCTTTCCAGCGGTGAACTCCAATGGACTTGAGCCCTGCGCCCACCATCCCGGTAGAGCAGTTCTTCGGCTGCGATCTGCGCGTGGGCACGGTCACCGCCTGCGTGCCGAATGCCAAGGCGCGCAAGCCCTCCTACGTGCTGACACTGGACTTCGGCCCGCTCGGCATCAAGACCAGCAGCGCGCAGATCACCCAGCTCTACACACCGGATCAGCTCATCGGCCGGCAGGTGTTGGCCGTGGTCAACTTCGCCGCGCGCCAGGTGGCGGATGTGACCAGCGAGTGCCTGACGCTCGCCGTCGATGGCGAGGGCGGCCTGGTGCTGCTCGGCGTGGAGCGAACCGTTGCCAATGGCGCGCGCGTTTACTGAAACCCAGACATGAAAATCATCCGCCCCATCGCCAGCGCTGATCTGCCCGCACTCGTCCATCTTGCCGAGAGTGCGGGCGCAGGCTTTACCTCGCTGCCCACCAACGAGAAGTTTCTGCGCGAGAAGATCGAGCTCTCGCTCGCCTCCTTCGCCAAGGACGTGAGCGTGGCGGGGCATGAGCGCTACCTCTTTGTGATGGAGGAAACCAGCACGGGCGAGGTGGGCGCGTGCTGCGCCATCGAGGCGGCCTGCGGGCTGGACGAAGCCTTCTACAACTATCGGGTCGGTTTGACGGTGCACGCGAGCCGCGAACTCGCCATCTACAACCGCGTGCCCACCCTGTACCTGAGCAACGACTACACCGGCACGACGGTGCTCTGCTCGCTGTTCATGCAGCCGCACTTTCGTGGCGCGGGCGCGGGCAAGCTGCTCAGCAAATGCCGCTTCTTGTTCATGGCCAACTTTCCGCAGCGCTTTGCAGAGAAGGTGATCGCCGAGATGCGCGGTGACTCCGACGAGCATGGGCACTCGCCGTTCTGGGAGGGTCTGGGCCGGCACTTCATGTCGGTGGATTACACCGAAGCCGAGCACATCGTCGGCATGGGCAACAAAGCATTCATCGCCGAGTTGATGCCACCCCACCCCATCTATGCCGTGCTGCTGCCGCAAAAGGCGCAGGAGGTGATGGGCAAGGTGCATCCACACACCGCACCCGCGCTGCATCTGCTGCAGCAGGAAGGCTTTCGCTACCAAGGCTATATCGACATCTTTGACGGCGGCCCGACGGTAGAAGCACCGCGCGAGGAGATCCGCACCATCCGCCGCAGCCAGTGCGTCAACGTGCGAATCGGCGAGCCGGGCGCGGGCGTGGCCAGCCTGGTCGCCAATATCCGGCTGCTGGATTTCCGCAGCGCCTTCGCGGATCTGAGCGTCGTCGACGGCAGCGTCACGCTCACGCCGGAACTGGCGCTGCAGCTCGGCGTGCAAGTTGGCGACCGCGTGCGGGTCTCGCCGCTGTAAAACGCTCTTCGATACGCAGCGTTGAAAAGGTTTCTGCCGGGGCTTTTGTTGACAATGATTCTCAATTACACTGCGAGCGTCCCGTAGGCAAAAGCAGCGTTCGCGCTTGCGAAGTACCGGTTGGGGACACCTCCCGCACGACGGCGCCAAGGGCGCGTCCTGCGATCACCACCTGACCGGAATGCACCACCCATGCGCTTTCGCCCCAATCCCTTTGCGGTTGCAGTCTTTGCACTCTCCAGTGTTCCCGCCCTCGCCCAGCAGCACGAGCCGGCGACGCCCACTGAAATCCCCGCTGAAATCATGGTCGCCACCGCCGGCGAAGCCGTGGTGCTAGAACCGGTCAAGGTCGTGGACCGCGCACCCGGCGACGACTTTGCAGCTCCGGTGGCCACGGTCGGCAAGCTGCCGCTCGCTGTGCGCGACATTCCGCAGGTAGTGACGGTCGTCACCCGTGCGGTGCTCGATGCGCAGAACGCGACCAGCCTGACTGAAGCCCTGCGCAATGTACCGGGCATCACCCTGCAGGCCGGCGAAGGCGGCGCGATTGGCGACAACGTGAACCTGCGCGGTTTCACAGCGCGTACCGATATTTACCTCGATGGCTCGCGCGACCGCGGCCAGTACAAGCGCGACACCTTTGCGCTCGACAGCGTGGAAGTGCTGAAAGGTCCCTCCTCGCTGTTCTTCGGTCGTGGCTCCACGGGTGGCGTGATCAACCAGGTGAGCAAAACGCCGCTGAAGACCGACCTCAACCAGGTCGGCTTCGCGTACGGCACCGACGACTACACCCGCACCACGGCCGACTTCAATCGCGTGCTGTCGGATACCGCCGCCGTGCGTGTGGCGCTGTTTGCACAGGATGTGAAGTCCACCCGCGACGTGGTGCAGCAGCAGGATTGGGGCATCGCACCGTCGCTGCGCGTGGCGCTGAACAAGGACACCGACCTGACCCTGATCGGGCTGTACCAACAGAACCGCGATGTGCCGGACTACGGCCTGCCCTTCGTCGATGGCGCACCGGCCAAGGTGTCGCATGAGCGCTTCTACGGCAACACGGACGACCAGTTCGACCAGGACACGGCCGTCGGCAAGATCAAGCTGGAACACCGCTTCAACGACTGGCTGACGCTGCAAAACCAGACGCAGCTGACGGAGAACACGACGCGCGCCAACCCCACGCCCTACCGCGTGTGTACAGCGGCGTTCAACAACGCGGGCAGCGCGCCCACCGGCCCCTGCCCGGTCGCCGCCCCCGGCGCACCGTACGACCAGATCACCGTGCAATCCGACCGCCGCGACCGCGAGCTGAAGGACACCTCGGCCTTCACGCAGTTCGATGCCATCGCCAAGCTCCAGACCGGGCGTATCGGCCATGTGCTGATCGCAGGCATCGAGCTGGGCCGTGACAGCACGCATAACCAGGCCTACCTCGCCTCGCGCCGTCAGCTCGACAACCTTGGCCAGTTCGAGCCCAATGCCACGCCGGCGGATATCACCCGCACCCGGGCCGCCACGTTTACCGAAGGCTCGGCGCGCACTCTGGGCGTCTACCTCAACGACACCGTGAGCCTCGCACCGGCGTGGAAGCTGGTCGCGGGCATTCGCCGGGATCGCTTCGATGCCGACGTGAAGACCATCAACAACAGCAACGGGGCCATCGCCAACCAGGCCAACGGACAGCCCAATGCCTTCGAGCGTACCGACTACGGCACCAGCCTGCGCGGCGGTGTGATCTGGCAACCTACGGCCACGCTCAGCAGTTATGCCTCGTACGGCACCTCGTTCAATCCCACTGCCGAGGCGGTGACGATCAGCGCTGCACAGGCCGCGGTGGCGCCGGAGAAAACACAGTCCTACGAGCTGGGCGCGAAGTGGGAGGTGTTCAACGGCAATCTCTCGCTCAGCGGCGCGGTGTTCCGTATCGAGAAGACCGACGCCCGCACCACCGACCAGCTCGGCGTGGTGACCGTGGATGGCAAAACCCAGGTGCAGGGCTTCGAAGTGGGCGCCGTGGGTCGCGTCAGCCGCAACTGGCAGGTCATCGCAGGCTACTCGCACCTCGACAGCGAGCTGAAGCAGACCCGCGACGGCAGCGGTACGGGTGCGAACCGGGTGAGCTTCCGGGGCAACGACCTGCCCAACACGCCGCCACATTCGGCCTCGCTCTTCACCACCTATCGCATCCTACGCGACTACGAGGTGGGTGGCGGCTTCAACTACATCGACAAGCGCTACGTCACCACCTCCAATCTCACCCAGGTCGACAGCTATGTTCGCGCCGACCTGCTCGCGGCCTACCATCAGCCGCGCTACGACATCCAGCTCAACGTGCAGAACGTGTTCGACAAAGACTACTTCGACTCCATCGTGGCCTCCGAGAATGGCCGCGCTGTGCCGGGGCGTGGTCGCACCGTAATCCTCAGCGGGCTGTTCCGCTGGGGTAAGTCTTAAGCATGCTGCTGCACATCCCACGGGTTCTGGACGCCGCGCAGCTGGCGCATTGCCAGCAGCAACTCGCCACGGCGGGCGAAGCCTGGGTGGATGGGCGCGTGACCGCCGGGACGCAAGGTGCGGCGGTAAAGCAGAACCTGCAACTCGCCGAGCAGTCGCCAGTGGCCGCTGCCTTAGGGGATGTGGTGCTGGCCGCACTGGAGCGCAACAGTCTGTTCGTCAGCGCCAGCCTGCCGCACCGGGTCTATCCGCCGATGTTCAACCGCTACGAGGGCGGCATGACCTTTGGAGCACACATCGACAACGCCGTGCGTCTGCTGCCAGGCAGTGGCGGCAAGATCCGCACGGACCTGTCGGCCACCCTTTTTCTCAGCGATCCGGCCAGCTACGACGGCGGCGAGCTGATGATCGAGAGTGCCGGCGGCAGTCAGCGCATCAAGCTGCCGGCAGGCGATCTGCTGCTGTATCCGGCCAGCACCCTGCACCGCGTGACCCCGGTCACGCGCGGCACACGGCTGGCCTGCTTTTTCTGGGTGCAGAGCATGGTGCGCAGCGAAGAACAGCGCAGCCTGCTGTTCGATCTCGACCGCGCCATCCAGCAACTCGCGGCGGACGTCCCCGCGCGGGTATCGCTGGCGGGCAGCTATCACAACCTGCTGCGGATGTGGATCGAGGTATGAGGCGCAAAGCCTTCTGGACCAAGCAGCTGCACCAATGGCACTGGATCAGCTCGGCGATCTGCCTCATCGCGATGATCCTGTTTTCAGTCACGGGCATCACGCTCAACCACGCCGCAGAGATCAGCGCCAAGCCGCAGAGCATGAGCACGACGGCCGCACTGCCACCGGGCTTGCAGCAGCAGCTCTCCGCCCTGCCGGTCGAGGCCAGAGCCACGCTGCCGCCGCCGCTACACGACTGGCTACGCAACACCTTTGATTTGCGCATGAGCCGCAACCAGGCCATCGAGTGGACCGAGGACGAGATCTACCTGAGTCTGCCGCGACCCGGCGGCGATGCCTGGGTGAGCATCAGGCTCGACGACGCCGAGGCGGAATACCAGCGTACCGATCGCGGCTGGATTTCTTACCTCAACGACCTGCACAAGGGTCGCAATGCGGGTGTCGTGTGGAGCTGGTTCATCGACATTTTTGCGGTCGCCACGCTGCTGTTCTGCATCACCGGCCTGCTGCTGTTGCAAGTGCATTCCAAGCACCGGCGCAGCACCTGGCCCATCGTCATCGGCGGCTTCTTCATCCCGCTGCTGATCGCCCTTTTCTTCATGCACTGAGAACGCCATGCGAAACAAAACAACCTTGCTGGTGAGCGGCCTCATGGCGAGTCCCGCGATGGCAGCGGGCCTCGAACTCACCATCGAAATCCCCACCATCGACATCGCGGAATACCACCGTCCGTATGTCGCCGCCTGGGTCGAGCGCGAGGACAGGTCCGTCGCTGGACAGCTCGCCCTCTGGTACCAGGACAAGGCCAAACCGGGCCAGATGGTGAAGCCCGGCGAAGGCGGCGAGAAATGGCTGCCGGACCTGCGGCAGTGGTGGCGTCGCGTCGGCCAGCGGACCACGCTGCCACTCGATGGCGTCAGCGGTGCCACCAAGGTGCCGGGCCGCTACAAGGTCGAACCCGCCACGACTGCGTTGCCTGCTGGCCAATACAAGCTCGTGGTCGAAGCCGCCCGTGAGGATGGTGGCCGCGAGGTGCTCAACATTCCCTTCGCCTGGCCGCCGAAAGCGGGCGAGACCCTGAGTACCAAAGGTACGAGCGAGCTGGGCGCGCTGACGCTGTTGCTCAAGCCCTGAACCCACGCCATCGGAGCCCCGCCATGACCCGCACTCTCCTGCTCGCCGCCCTCGCCCTGCCTCTGGCCGCACAGGCCCACACCGCCTGGCTGCTGCCCTCCGCTACCGTACTGCCAGTCAAGGCTTGGGTGACGGTGGATGCCGGCATTTCCACCGATGCCTTCATCGCCAACCACAATCCGCTGAAGCTCGACACGCTGGTGATCACTGCACCCGATGGCAGCACGGCGCAGCCGGAGAACGCGCTTACCGGCAAGTTCCGCAGCACCTTCGACGTCAATCTCGCCATCCCCGGCACCTACCGCCTCACCGTGCTCAACAGCGGCCTCAACGCCAGCTACGAGTTGAATGGCGAGAAGAAGCGCTGGCGCGGCAAGGCCGAGAATCTGGCCAAGGAAATCCCCGCCGAGGCCACCCAGCTGGAAGTGGGCGAAACCCTGCAGCGGGTCGAGACCTTCGTCACCGACGGCCCGAAGAATCTCGACGCGCTGAAGCCAACCGGCAAGGGTCTGGAACTGGTGCCCGTGACGCACCCCACCGATCTTTTCAACGGCGAGACCGCCACCTTCAAGCTGCTGATCGACGGCGCACCCGCCGTGTCGCAGAAGGTGAGCGTGGTGCGCGGCGGCATGCGTTACCGCAACCAGCAGCACGAGATCGAGGCCACCACCGATGCCACGGGGGCCTTCCGCATCACCTGGCCCGAACCCGGTCAGTGGCTGCTGAGTACCAGCGCCACCGACGACAAGGTGAGCACCAAGCCCGCCACCCAGCGCCGCCTGAGCTACACCGCGAGCTTCGAGGTGCTGCCGCAATAGCGATGCGGCAGATTCTGCTGCCGCCGACGCTGAAGGCGGCGCGCCCGAGCATCGGCGAAGTCGTCGCGCTTCATGGCGAGACGATGGGCACCGGCTGGTCGCTGCGCTATGTCGCGCGACCGACGCTGCCGCGCGAGACAGTGCAGCGCGCCGTGCAAGCGCGGCTCGATGCGCTGGTGGGCGAGATGAGCACTTGGGATGCCGGCTCTGATCTGTTGCGCTACAACACGGCCATGCCGGGTACCTGGTGCGCGCTGCCCAGCGACTGCTTCACCGTGCTGCAAGCCGCCCTCGCCTGTGCGTCACAAACCAACGGAGCCTACGACCCCACCGCCGGCCCGCTGGTCGATCTCTGGGGCTTCGGCCCGCCGGGGCCCGTCACCGCACCACCCTCGCCGGCCGCATTGGCAGCGGCGCGCGCACGCACTGGCTGGCCGCGCGTGCAACTCGACCCCGCCAAGCGGCGCGCTCTGCAACCCGGCGGCATACAGCTCGATCTCTCCGCCATCGCCAAGGGCTACGCCGTCGATGCCATCGGCCGCGTGCTGACGGGGCTGGGCATCGACCACCATCTGGTCGAGATCGGCGGCGAGCTGCGCGGCGCCGGCTTGAAGCCCGATGGCCAGCCCTGGTGGGTGCAGCTGGAATCCCCAACCGCCCCCGGTCTGCCGCTGCCAGAAACGGTCGTGGCGCTATACGGCGTCGCCATCGCCACCAGCGGCGACTATCGGCAGGGCTTCACCCACGCCGGCCGCCACTACTCGCACACGCTCGACCCGCGCTCTGGCAAGCCGCTGCAAAACGACCTCGCCGCCGTTACCGTGCTGCACGCTTCAGGCATGCAGGCCGATGCGCTGGCGACCGCGCTACTTGTGCTGGGCCTCGAAAAGGGGCTGGCTCATGCGCAGCGACACGGCATCGCCGCCCGCTTTGTTCAGCGGCAGCGCACGGGCCTTGTGGCGCGGCTTAGCCCGGCGATGAGCGACTGGCTGGCTCCATAGCCGCAGGCCCGCTGCGGGCAGATAATGCTCGCCACTCCATCGCGGACGACCCCATGCTTTTCATCAACGGCCAGTGGCAACCCGGCCACGGCGCGGCCTTCGAAAGTCACAACCCCTCCACCGGCAGCCTGCTGTGGAAAGCCGGCAGCGCCGACGCGGCAGATGTGGATGCCGCCTACGCCGCCGCCCGCGCCGCCTTCGAGCCCTGGGCCGACCTGAGCTTCGACGAGCGTGCTGCCTACGCCCGAAAGTTCGCGGCCGTGCTCAAGGAGCGCAGCGAGGCGCTGGCCCGCACCATCGCTCAGGAAGTCGGCAAGCCCCTGTGGGAAGCCCGCACCGAAGTCGGCGCGATGGTGGGCAAGATCGAACTCTCGATCGCCGCCTACCACGAGCGCACCGGCACCCGCGAGCAGGCGCAGCCCTTCGGCCGCTTCATCCTGCGCCACAAGCCGCATGGGGTCGTCGCCGTGTTCGGCCCCTACAACTTCCCGGGCCACCTGCCCAACGGCCACATCGTCCCCGCCCTGCTCGCCGGCAACACCGTGCTGTTCAAACCCAGCGAGCTGACGCCGAAAGTGGCGGAAGAAACCGTGAAGTGCTGGGAGGCCGCCGGCCTGCCGCCCGGCGTGATCAACCTCGTGCAGGGCGAGCGCGCCACCGGCGAGGCCGTGGCCGCGCACCCCGAACTGGACGGCCTCTATTTCACCGGCAGCGAGCGCACGGGTGCCATCCTCACGCGCCAGTTCGCCACACGCCCGCACGTCATCCTCGCGCTGGAATTGGGCGGCAACAATCCGCTGGTGATCGGCACCATCGCCGATGTCGACGCCGCCGTACACGAGATCGTGCAGTCGAGCTGGATCACCTCCGGTCAGCGCTGCACCTGCGCGCGCCGGCTGATCGTGCCGGCCGGTGCGGCGGGCGATGCGCTGCTGGCGCGCCTGATCGAAGTCACCAAAGCGCTGCGCATCGGCGGTGCCGAGGACGAGCCCGCACCTTTCATGGGGCCGGTCGTCTCGCCACGCGCCGCGCAGCTGCTGCTGGATTCGCAAACACGACTCATCGCCCTCGGCGCCACGCCATTGCTCGCGATGCAGCGCCTGCCGCAGGGCGAGGCTTTCGTCTCGCCCGGCATTCTCGACATCACCGCCATCCAGTCGCAGGTGCCGGACGAGGAAGACTTCGGCCCGCTGCTCAAGGTCATCCGCACCACCTCGATGGACGAGAGCATCACCAGCGCCAACGCCACGCGCTTTGGTTTGAGTGCAGGCATGCTCACGGACGACGATGCCGAGTGGCAGCGCTTCTTCCGCCGCATCCGCGCCGGCATCGTCAACCGCAACCGGCAGACCACGGGGGCTTCCGGCAGCTTTCCCTTCGGTGGCCCGGGTGCGAGCGGCAATCACCGCCCCAGCGCCTATTACGCGGCGGACTACTGCAGCTACCCGGTGGCTTCCAGCGAAGCCCCCAGACTGGAGATACCCACATCGCTCTCGCCCGGCCTCCGTTTCTAGCGCTGGTCGCGGCGCTGCGAGAAGCCGTGGGGCCAATCGCCGCCGGGTGTCCCCAGGTGGGTGCGGCTCTGACCGTGCTGACCCGCCGCCCGGCCATGGCGGGTAACGGGTCGGCGCTGCTTGTCGATGGCACCACCGCGTGAGGCCAACCGGCGCACCTCTGTTCAACGACTGAATCTGAACCCCCAAGC